>VOFE01001673.1_pt1 | contig 74042 bp, 112 predicted proteins | sample 5384071 | NCBI WGS metagenome assembly VOFE01 (sample SAMN12384724, study PRJNA508395) | human gut metagenome | isolation source: healthy gut D | host: Homo sapiens
GTCAGTACTAGAGAATCCGGATTCTATCTCCAAACTTGTATCGCAAGGGATTGGATGCCGGAACGGCATTCGAAATTCTGTCTATTGACATTGCTGATATCGATATAGGTAAGAATATCGGTGCAGCCCTGCAGATAGACCAAGCCAATGCAGACAAGAATATCGCACAAGCTAAGGCAGAAGAACGCCGCGCAATGGCCTGTAGCTTCACGAGCAGGAAATGAAGGCAAAAGCCCAGGAAGCCCGTGCGAAGGTTATCGAAGCCGAAGCCGAAGTTCCTAAGGCAATGGCCGAAGCTTTCCGTAACGGCAATTTGGGCATCATGGACTATTATAATATGAAGAATATCGAAGCTGATACTTCAATGCGTGAAAACATTGCCAAACCGGTAACAGGACCGGTAATCAGCCGTTGAGCAAATAATTTATTATAAACGCCGGAACCCGGTTTCAATTCTGTTCCAGGATGTATCTTCTCTTTGACAAACGCAAAAAAAAGAAAGATACCTCTTCCGAACAAAATCCGGTTCCGGCGTTTCTATTTATATACAATCCTATTATAAAACTAAAACCTTTCAATAACATGAAAAAGTACTTTCCATCCTCTGAACTGATTATCAATGAAGACGGTTCAGTATTCCATCTTCACGTAAAACCCGAATGGCTGGCAGATAAAGTAATTCTGGTAGGAGACCCCGGACGTGTAGCACTCGTAGCTTCTCACTTTGAAAACAAAGAATGTGAAGTGGAAAGCCGCGAATTCAAAACCATCACAGGTATTTATAAAGGTAAACGGATCACAGTGGTTTCTACAGGAATTGGCTGCGATAATATCGACATCGTTATGAACGAACTGGATGCGCTCGCCAACATCGCCTTCGAGACACGGGAAGAAAAAGAAAAGTTCCGGCAGTTAGAGTTAGTACGTATCGGTACATTTCCTGCCTCTACTACTCAAATATGTGTGGTACACCAAATTAGGAACTCCTGTCGCTATGTCGTCTGGAAAGAAAAAAAGGAGTTCACTGCCGATTTGAAGAACATCTATAACGCACCTACTAAAGAAGCAGCTGAGATGGAGTTGGATAACTTTGAGCAAAAATGGGGTGCTAAATATCCATATGCGATACGCTCATGGAGAAATAATTGGGAAGAACTGACCGTGTTCTTTGATTTCCCCGTCGAGATTAGAAAGATTATCTATACCACTAATCTCATTGAAAATCTGAATGGGAAAATTAGAAAGTACACCAAAAACAAGCTATCATTTCCGAATGATGATGCGCTGAAAAAATCTGTCTATCTGGCTATTAACGAAATCGAAAAGAAATGGTATCAACCTATTTGGAATTGGGCATTGATATTTAACCAATTTATTACTATATTTGAAAACAGGATTCAAGTATAAAACCCGAATCCTGAAGTTTTCTATTTACACAAAATGGTGGACAGTTTTACTGAAATACCACACACATAATGATCAAGTACATATTTACATCGTGGTTCACCATCCAAATCAAAGACATATATATACTTTCCTCCATCGGGCAAACGGCCACTTTGTTGAGCAATATCTTTGAATGAAGTACCGTGAAACACTGTATAAATAGCGCTATCCGTAACTTGCACATCACTAAATCCCATAATTCCTGTCGGTATCCCATAGCCATCAGCTACTTTAAATTCTGGTTCTCCATTTTCACCAATGCGAACAACATACGTACTATCTTTTAGATTATATACTTCAAGCACTTCACCTAATTGCGTTACCATTGCTAACACATTATTATGCGAATTGTAATCAAGAAAGTCTTCGCCATGCTTGCGCTAAAGCTGGACGGGCATTTTGTAATGCTTTCTTTTTTACTGATGGAATAGTACCAATCTTGCTCATAGAGATTCCATTACGGTTTACCCAACATAAACGACTATCACCTGAATAATCTGGAATAATAAAGGAAGTATCATTATATATAGCAAAATCAAGTGGTCGTAAAATATCTTCACCCAATGTTACCGCTTCATCGCGGAGCAGTAAATCACTGGATGAAGAAAAACCTAACCGTGTTAATTCTCTTTTATTAGCATCTAATGTCCATATATTATGATTGTAAAAACGAATATTTTCTATTGACAGCATTTCTGCAGGTGAATCGCCACGCCTTCCAAAAGAAGATAAATATCGAAAACTAGGATATTGAAACAGATGCGCATAATAATCAATACCGTGCAAATCCATCACAATGACCTTATCTCCTTCTACACGTACGCGAAATGGATAGCGAAAAAAAATAGAATCCAACTCTATAATCTCTCCTTTTAACTCTTTTTCTTGTGGAAATTGAGAATAAAAGAACACATTATCTGGATATTCCACCTGCTTCGTACCACAAGAAATAAGGAGCAAAAGAGGCAAAAGCCTAATATAACCCCTCAAGACTATATCCTCCAAAAACATATTCAACCTTCCTATGAGATTTAGGACAATCCACCGAACCTTTTCCAAAACACTGAGTAATAGCAACATGCTCATCATCAGCTAAAGCTTCTATATTATAGAGAAGCAAAGCACTTTGCACATTTTTTATCAGAACCCAAATGTTGAACAAGCAAAATCGCTACTATACAAAACAAAAAAACAACCAATTTTTTCATACTATTTATATACTAAATGATTAATTAAAAGTGCAAAAATAGTACTGAGACAAAAAATAAGCAAAAAATAGATATGACCATTTCGGACCTAACCATATTTTCTTTATAAACAATCAAACAAGAATTCAAATTATCTCCATTTCATCGACATTTTTATTATTTGCCTGTTCAAAAAGGTTTTCCCCAAAAATTAGTTGATATGCACTATTTTTCCTCTGTATGTTTATAGAAAGATCATTTTCTTTAAATAATGCACGTAAACGATCTACCGCTTTATGCATTCGTAAAGTATTACCTGATCCGTCAGGCCATAGTTTATCCATTATTACACTGTATTCCAACATATATTTATGATCTTTTTCTTCTAAAAATAATTCTAATATTCGACAAGTCTGAGGCTGAATCTTTTTCTCAACCCCATCAACTACTAGAATATTCCGTTCCGAATAAAATATAGAACGTTCATTCAATTTATATGAATGTATAGTGGCATCTATATTCTGCACTACCTTAATTACCGGTACTTCAACAGGAACTTCTTTTATAACCTCTATTTCTATTATTTCTTTATTAGGTAACGAATACAACTTACGACGAAGAACTATAAAAGATTTATAAAATCCATACACCAAAACTATATATAATAATAGATAGAGAAAGATTTCCTTATACATTATACTCCACACTGAATAACACAAATATCCTATTATCTCTATCTCACAAGCATAACCTATATAAGAAGTAAAAACCAAATTTGAAGAATTACACCATTCGTTCCAACATGTATTTTGTGATTTTATACTTCCATCTATATTTATTAATGAAACACACAAAGCTGATTCAAGAAAAATATTTGACTTTCGTAATTGCTCGTTCCATACGGCATTCAAAGAATCAGCAAGAAGCTCTTTTTTTCCAAAAGCAAAAGAGTGCAAAGCGCGTAATGTAGAATTATTCGTAATATTCATACGATTCTTCTTGGGATCTAACCGATACCAACGTTTCCCTGTTTCATCTTCAAAATATACAGAATCTGGAATTTCAGCACTCATAGCCGCTTTTGCATCCAAATTAAATGAACAATCTCCATCAACACTCCGGTTTCTTAGTTCTTGATCAACCGCCCCAATAAAAGCGTTTCGCGCTTTCTCCTTAAGCTTAACTACTTTAAAATCATAGGTATATTTGCATACAAAAAAGAATATAACTCCTCCGACACAAGCTATAACAAACAACAGTATTATTCTTTTAGGTCTCATTTTGCTTTATTTTAGTTCGTTTTGTACTACAAAGATAACATATTTCACAACTATCAATAGCTTTTCCTCTAAAAAGATATTATTTAGTCTACTAAAATTAGAGCAAAAGCCATTTTGTGAAAAGATTAATGTCCATAATATAAATGTCGTCACATCTTTATCATCACTTTCAGAGCCTATTTGACTGAATAATTTACTATTTTAGAAGAGTAAAATCTCATCTTCATAAACAATTGATTATCAACACCATAGAAAACGACAGTTTTCCTTTAAAACCAAAGTATCGTTCCTTTAAAACCAAGACCCCGTTTCTTTAAAACCAACACCTCTTTGGTTTTAAAGAAACACGCCATATATAAATGAACAAAAAGAATTTGTTTAAAATATTCACTTAACATAATTCCATTCAAATAACACTAATATATTTCACCTATCCGACCTACAATTCGCCAATTTAGCTTCATCGTTTCAAATAACATTTCAATATAACAGGATTATCATCTTCTTTTCAAAGCCTCCATTTTACGAATTTCCTCAGACGGCATCAACTTACGATCTACCACTCTATGAACAAAATCAGGTTTGCAAATTGAGAGCAAAGCATTATCAACTATGCCAAAACAGAGATACATAATAAAAGGCTCCCCTTCTTTGATCAAAAAAACTTTCTTCTGCTTTCTGTTATACGTAAAATGACTTCCATATCCTCTATCTGTCTTTACCAAATAAACATAACATAATCATCATTGAAAAATTTAAGTAATGGGAGCAGTATATTACTCGATTTCTTCAAATATTGATATCTTTTTTTGTAGCATCTTCTGTTATTTCTCTTCTTTCTTCACCGGAATCGGTTCTCTTCCCTCCGGCTGTCTAAGCAAACCTTCAACTTTCACCTCCGCATCTCCAAAATCCAGATACATGCTTTTCATCAATACAAACTGGATATCCAAATTGGTCACGTTCCCAAATAGCAATCATTTCTTTTGTATTTTTAGAATGTAAAAAGAAAAAACAGGCATTGACAATTTCGATCGTAATTCTATTAAAAGCATTTTTTTACAAGAGAATTCAACAAACAATGTTATAATCCAATTCCATATTTTTCAATTAATATATCTATAGCATTTTTCTTGAAGTAATATTGATACACGACAGGGTTATCATCTTCTAATAAATTTCCAACCAATTTAGCTAGAGATCTATCATTGCCTTTCAATATAAGCTCCTTGTTAGCACAAAGAAAATCTGCAGAATAAAAACCTAAATGTTCATCTGATACTCCACCAGATAAAAGTAAATCAGAATAAAGTTTCAAATCAGGATCATAAATATCAGATATTTGAATTGATCTTTTTTATCCCATATCAACGTACTTTTATTGCTAATTGACATAAATAAATAATCAGAAGAAGACTCAATGGCAGTGATTCCCAAACCTATATTACTTTTTTTCAATGTTTCAACTAATTCAAAAAAAATTCAAGTCTTTATGTTCTTCTATAAAATCCTCACTTGGCTCATTCTCTGGTATATTTACGTAATATCCAGGCATTATTTGACCTCCCTCATATACAAAAAGTCTCATTCGACAATACCGATATAAAAAATATTGATTATCTAATAATGCTATTGGATAATGTAGAAAAGGATAATGTATATTTTGAGTCCCTATTTCTTTTGCTTTTAACAGCGTTTCGCCAATTAATGAGTCATTCTTGATTCTGAACACACTGTATTCACTTTGGTTTTGAGAATAATCATTTGGTAACGGATAATACGCAATAAAGTGCTCTCCTTGACCACACATCATGGCATACTCAATGTTAGCATCTTCGGTATCTAATTGAATTGTATTAGAATAAGCTCCAGAATAAGTATATTGTAAAATTTTTCTCGCAGAATTACAGATAAGACATACCAATTTATTATCACGATCTAAATAAAAATTGTCCGAATACACATATTCACCCGGCCCTATACCTCTATAACCTACTTCATTAATAAAATATCCTTCTTCATCAAATACAAATACCCCTCTTGAATCTTTGACAAAATAGAATTTCCCATCATTCTTTATGCATTCAATCTCACTTAATAAACATTCACCTGTTCCCAATGGAACGTATTTGACACTATCCACAATATCGTATAGATTGATTTCTATAGGATGATTTCTATTCAAGACATCAATAATTTCAATATCACCTTTATGACATGAAACCTGTCGTTGACAGGATGACATAGTTAGAAAAAGTATCATAATAATTTTTCCCACATACACTACTTCTATCAACGAGCTATTTTTTCTACTAGTCATTACTATTTAAATATAATTTTCAGCATCTAAAGCCATCAAGTATTCCAATGGAAATTCCGGTTTAAACTTTCTCTTGGCTAGCAGTTCGAATGTCGGACTATAAGTATATATTGTCCCATAAGGATTTAGCAAGTCTATGCCTTTTAAATAAGGATTAAAATTAATATCCAATACCATTACATAGTCTTCCGGCCCCTGTCCTTTCATTTTCTTCGAATTTGCTATATATTACCCATTTCCCGAAAACGTGAAAACAATTTGATCACTTGTATAAATTGCAAATAGATCCGAACTTTGATCGTAGATGACTTTATTACATTTATGAAAGATAGATGAGTCGTTGGTCTCAAAGGCACAATCTCTATTTTCTCTAAAAATGATGAGGCATCCTGCGAGACTTTATCTACTTCGACAGGGATTATTTCAATTCCATCGGGAAGATTCTTTTTATTAGCAGAGCATGCACAAATAAGGATAGACAGTGTTATCAGACTTACAGTTCTCATTATGTTTTTTATTTATGGTTCCACGTCACGTGAATAAGGTGTATCTTTACTAAATATAGAAGGCAACAGAGAAGCAGCATAACGTAATTTTTCATCAGTATGACCATAAATTTCAAAGTAGTATTTATACTGATCACAAGTCAATTCATAAAATTCGCTTTCTTCTGGCACATAGCCTAGTTTAAAAATCATTCTAACAGCATCACCAGTTCCAAAAAAAAGATCAAGAGGATTCATTGTTATCTGTTTTATTTGTTATGTAACAAAGATACAGTATAATAATTTAAAATGCAAACATCATTTTGTTATCACTGTCTCATTAACATTGTCTAAAGATTAACGTCTGCCATTCATTATAAATGAGAAGTTCTATGTTATTTTACGCATTTACAATGAGCAATTTTTCTTAATTTTACTCGTTTATAATGAGAAGTTTTATATCTTTGCAAATAAAAGCGCCCATTATTATGAAAGAACTATTAAAGCATATCATATTCGATCAACGCGAAAAAGATATATCACAAATGATAGAAAGGGATATTGATATAAGTTTAGTAAACAGTCCCGAAGTGTTAGTTATATCAGGTATACGAAGATGTGGGAAATCCGTACTTTTGCAGCAAATACGTTCGCAGCAAACAGAACAAGACTATTACATGAATTTTGATGACGAGCGGCTCATCAATTTCAAGGTCGATGATTTTCAAACATTGTATGAAGCCTTTATTGAGTTATTCGAGAACAGAAGACTTTCTATTTTGATGAGATACAGAATATTCCCCGGTTGGGAAAGGTTTGTACGGGAGACTGCATGACAGTGGATGCAAAGTCTTGTAACAGGCTCTAATGCCAATATGTTAAGCAGAGAATTGGGAACACATCTTACCGGACGTTATTGCCAAAATAGAATTATATCCTTTCTCTTTTTCCTGAGTTTCTAAAAATAAAAGAAGTATATCCGCAACAAAAAAGACTTTTTTATACTACCACAGGAAAAAGTATACTGAAAAGATACTTTTGATGAATATGTAAAAACAGGCGGTTTTCCCGTTATATCAAAGACCCAAACACTAATTACCTATCCACACTCTATGAAAACATCATTTATAAGGATGTTGTCACCCGAAACAAATTAAATGGTGAAAGGGAGTTGCTGGAAATGGTTTATTACTTGGCTAGTAATGCAACCAAACGCTTTTCTTATACTTCATTAGCAAAAACGATAGGTATCAAGCATACGGAAACGGTTAAAAATTATCTGGAATATCTTGAAAATACTTATCTATTGTTTCAAGTGATGAAATTCGACTGGTCTGTAAAGAAGCAGATGAATAATCAAAAGAAAGTTTATTTCATTGATAATGCGATTATCGGCAAAGTGGGCTTCAATGCTACTGATAATATCGGGCAATTACTTGAAAATTTAGTGTTTATTGAGATAAAACGCCAGAGAAAAGATGTTTATTATCATGATGACGGAATAGAATGTGATTTCATCATGCGTGAAAACGGACATATTGTATCCGCCTGTCAAGTCACCCGTTCGATGAAAGATGAAAAAACAAGGCAGCGTGAAATAAATGGATTAGTTTCTGCACTCAATGCATATAATCTCACCGAAGGCATGGTTCTGACCGATGACGAAACCGAAGAAATAACTATCGACAACAAAAAAATACATATAATCCCTATATGGAGATGGCTATTAAAAGATAGTGTCACTATCCCATTAACATAGTGACACTATGTACCAAGGATGGTGTCACTATCCCGAGCACATAGTGTCACCATGTTAAATCAACTATTTCGAGCTATTCTTATCCTAGTCCGCGCGCTGCGTAGGCAACGTAAACTCCTGTGAATCACAGATTACCCCATTCTCATCGGATACCGCTACACGGAAGGTCACTTCGCCATCCTTCAGTTTGCTTCCTGCATAAACAGTGGCTGTATAGCGAATGCCCTCACCCGGAAGAATCTCTTCTATCATCACGGTAGGAGAAATACCAATGTGTTTCACTTTTCCGACCGTCTCTACGACAGGAACCACATCATAGACAGGTTTCTTTCCTTCGTTCATGATTTCAAAGATGATCTTGCTGCTTTCTCCGCCATCTATCGCATGATTCCGGTTATCATCAATAAAGCGAATTTTACGCAGCTTCAACTGAGCCATCTGCTGCTGAACCTGTGTACGAGGTTTGTATCTCGAATGAACTTCCCTTCCTGAATATAAGCATCCTCCTCTATCGGGCATACTCCTCTATCGGGTCGGTTTCGAGCAGTCAGCGCATTCCCTATCGCTGCACCGGCAATGGTCCCTACAATATTTCCAATAGCAGAACCACGGTAACCGCCCCTCCAGCCATGATTATTATCTCCGATAAGCCCTCCGATCGAGCCGCCCAGACTTCCTCCGATAGAAGCGCCTGCCATGATAGCTCCCGGATTTCCCATACGCCCCGACGCACACCCACTCACAATCAAAGCGGAAAGCAAAATTACTGTTATTTGTTTCTTCATGAGCCTCTCTATTTAGTGTTATTATTTATTCTACCACTTTAAAACGAGCGAAACGCAACAATAGTTGCTTGTCACCCTGCATTTTTGAAATGAATGGTTGCTTTTGCATTATCACCCGTTCCTTCCACTTTCATCACTTCACCCAGGCCGAAACGTTCGTGCTCTATCATCTGTCCTGCCTGTACCCCTGTAACAGATGCCGAACCGGCAGAAGCCGGCTTCGCATTACTGCCACTCACCGCACTAACCTTCTTCAGATTCTTCGGTACGCTGGAAGCAATGATCTGTGCTTTCGGACGTTCACGTTGTTCGGAAGATGTACTACCGAAAGGGGCACGCGACGGAGAAGTAGAACGGGCAAATCCTCCTTCAATCTCTCTACGGAAATGTCCTGCACCTTCGTCGACAGCACGGCTCACTCCGGCCTCATGCGGCAACTGCAAGTAATTCACATCGATATCACGCAAGAAACGACTGGGGCTTCCAAATTCCATCTTTCCATAACGGAAACGGGTTTTGGCAAAAGAAAGATAGCAATGTTCCTCCGCACGAGTAATAGCCACGTAGAACAAACGGCGTTCTTCTTCCAGTGCCCGGGGAGAATCTCCTGCCATCCCACTGGGGAACAGGTTTTCTTCCAGCCCGACCACAAATACGTTTTTAAACTCCAATCCTTTAGCCGAATGAACTGTCATCAACGTTATCTTTTCCCCATCATCTGCTTTGTCAGAATCTTGGTCTGTAACAATGTTATCTCCGAAAGAAAATCAACCAAAGATACATCTGCATTTCCTTCTTCTTGTTTGGATATACAAAAGCATTTATTCCATTCACCAACTCTTCTATATTTTCCTTACGACTCAGCCCCTCAGAAGAATTATCTTGGCAGACGTCATTAATAATACCGGACTGACGGATGATATTAGTTCCTATTTCATAAGCGTTTTTATCTATATCATCGACAATGAAACCTTCTATCAATTCACGAAAGCCTTGCATCTTGGCGTATGTACCTTTATTAACATCTAATCCATAGATAGCTCATTACATAGCACAGTCCAAAACTGACTCCATTATTTGCGGATACATCTATTATTTTATCGATTGTAGTCTTACCAATGCCACGAGTTGGATAATTAATAATCCGCTTGAATGCTTCCTCATCATTCGGATTTACCACTAACCGAAAATATGATATTACATCTTTAATCTCTTTACGCTGATAAAAGACAAACCTCCATAAATTTTATAAGGTAGGCTACGCTTCCGCAAAGCCTCCTCGAAAATACGGCTTTGAGCATTTGTACGGTATAAAATAGCAAAATCATTATACTCACAATCATTTTGCGACGCAATTCAATAATCTTGTTTACTACAATTTCACCTTCTTCCACATCGCTATACGCCTGAAATACATCAATAGGTTCTCCTTTATCCTCTTTTTCAGAAACAACCTTTTTCCGAATTTGTTGTCTATTTTTCTCTATAAGACTATTGGCCGCATCAACAATGGTTTTCTAGAACGATAATTTTTCTCAAGTTTAAACTCTTTTCTTTCCCTGATGTCCAATCAAAGACTTTTGCATTAGAGTATTTTTTAGTAAAAGAAAGTATATTATCGATATCCGCCCCACGGAAAGAGTAGATGCTCTGCGCATCATCCCCTACCACACAAATCCGTCTTGGCAACACTGTTTCGTCCCGCATCTTTAAGTATTTTTTATTTTCGTTCAGGTTTTGCATCAATTGACGTACAATTTCATCTTGTACTTTATTTGTATCCTGATACTCATCCACCAGCACATAACGAAATTGGTCTTGATAACGAGCTAATATTTCTGGAAAATCACGAAAAGAATATAAGTATAAAGCAGCAAATCATCAAAATCCATGACATTCGCCAATGCCTGACTACATCGTTCCCAATAATGAGCATATATTTCTCGGAATCATGGGCATCTTGACAGCCCTATCCACTTTCATACACTTCCTTATCGGCGGCATATCTTGTAGGAGAAAGCAAATGATTCTTCGCATTAGAAATACGTGCTTGCACTATTCCCGGTCTATAAAGTCTCTTCTCGTCCAGTTTCATTTCTTTGATGATAGAATGAATCATACTTTTACTATCTGTTGTATCATAAATGGTAAATTGTGAAGTGAATCCGATATATTGTGCTTCAGTACGGAGAATACGTGAAAAGACGGAATGGAAAGTACCCATCCACAAATAACGTGCCCGTTCCATACCTACCTGGCGGGCTATACGCTCTTTCATCTCGCGCGCTGCCTTATTGGTAAAGGTCAGTGCCAGGATGTTCCACGGTTGATAGCCGTTCTCCAGCAGATAGGCAATTTTATAAGTCAAGACACGTGTCTTTCCCGAACCTGCACCGGCTATCACTAACGACGGTCCATCAATATAAGTCACTGCTGCACACTGACTCTCATTTAATTCCTCTATATAGTTGGTATTCATAACAGCATTATAAAAACTATGAGGATTTTTAACAAACCCTTGGCGTTCAATTTTGTTTCAATACGACAAAAGTATAACATTCATTCGACAATGAAGATATTTTTATGAATTTTCATCACTAACTATTTAACCTAACAATCAAAGCAATGAAAAGAGAGTATATTTTTATCATTTATCTTATGTTTGTGCCTCGTTACCTGTATACCACGCAGGTCATGGCGCAAAAGCAAAGCCGCCTGGAAAAGCTGCTAAGGTATCTGAACGATAATGACGCCGACAAATGGCAGAAAAACCGGGATAAAATAGATGACGAGACACAAACCTATTATGCCGAGGAACTGGCATTACTGGATGTGCTCCACCAACTATGGAATGAACATAGCGAACAGGCTGCCACAAACTATTTCGGATGTTACGGGAAAGCTTTCCAAGGAAATTTTTCCACGAATCTGTGACGAAGAAAAAATACAGCTTTCCAATGTACGGAACAGAGCTGAACAGTCGATTATCTACATCCTGGAAGGCTCGAAGGACAAGATTCCTTTCAGCCGGGCACTGCTAGACAGCATTCACGCCACCGAATATCCGGCTGACTCCGCCATGCTGCAAAGGCTACGGGATACATTCGCGAACTGGCATTATTGGAAGGTATGCTAAAAACACCCACGCCCTGGCACTTATCAGACGTATCTCGCAGAATATCCAAACGGAAAGTTCATCGCACAAGTCAACGCCTCCGAAAACGAACGGCTCTACCAACTTGTGGAAAAAGATCCTTCTTCCGGAAATTTCAAAGCATTCTTCGACAATGCCGATATGCAGAAATTTTTCAAGGATAAAGACAGTCGTCCTTATCTTGCGGAGGTACGTTCGCTTTACGACAATTTCCTGTTCCAGCGCATCGACAGTCTCCAAAAAAGGGAGGGAATGCCACTGCGATCCGCCAGATTATTGATGACTATAAGCATACGCCTTACCTGGCCGCCGCCCGTACTCATCTGGACGACTTGAATATCTTGAGTGAAAAGCTGATTTTGAGCTTTTAAAAGCTGCTATTGTCAATTCTGAGTCTTTGAGTTTACTGAAAGATTTTCTCTGTACACATCATTACAAAGAATTTCGTGACCAGGCAAATGCACTACGTAACCCATTCGTTCTTGCAAGCCATTCTCGCCACTCCTACTTCTGTAAAATATTACAATCAGGGAAGGTTGATAAAGTCCGTAGAAAATGATAGTACGGGAAATACCTCGACCACTTATACATACAATGAGAAAGGACAGCTCACCTCTATTTTCAATCACCGAAAAGAACGGGCAGCCTGCCAACGAAGTACAAACCAGCAGGCTATACGACCCGCAAGGCCACTGCATCTTCGAAGTGAAGACAAACCCCAAAACCAAAACGGATTTCTACCGCCGGACACGCCGCGTCGGTATCGACGGAAGCATCGAAAGTGACTCCCTCAAATACACGGACGGCAGATTACTGTCAGCAGCTACAACAAGCAGGGATTGCTGACAGAATGCAAGGAATACAACAAGAACGGGGAACTGGAAGCATATACAGCCAATAAGTATGACGAAAAAGGACGGCTGACCGAATCACAGCACCAGAATATGCTCTTCGCCAACGTACCGGATCAAATTCTTTCTCAAAAAGAACTGTATGAATATGACAAATACGGTTACCTCACCCGATAGTCTACCAACGCATATTGGGCAACAGCCAGAAAACTTCCGGATGCCTGACTTGCCTCTATGATAAGTACGGCAACCGGATTGACGGGGATTCTTATTATGAATATGACAATACGGGGCAGTGGGTATGCCGGACGAACCGTGACAACCCGCAACAAGTGGAGCGCATACAGTACATTTATAAATAAAAATAAAATGTAGTGAACCTTTTACGGCTCACTGCTGTTACTATAGTATAACAAAGCCAATTAAAGTTGTGACAATATGAATACTATATTAATGTCTTTAATAATGATGACCATGACTTACGAAATGCCTAAACTTCCTTACGCAAACAATGCGCTGGAACCTGTAATCAGTCAGCAAACTATAGATTTCCATTACGGAAAACATCTGCAAACGTATGTAAATAATCTGAATAGCCTTGTGCCCGGAACAGAATATGAAGGTAAAACGGTAGAAGAAATCGTTGCTTGCCCCGGACGGAGCGATCTTCAACAACGCCGGACAAGTGTTGAATCACAACCTGTATTTCTCCAATTTGCCCCGAAACCTTCAAAGAAGGAGCCGGCCGGTAAACTGGGAGAAGCCATCAAACGTGATTTTGGCAGCTTTGAAAACTTCAAGAAAGAATTCAATGCAGCAGCAGTCGGATTATTCGGGTCAGGATGGGCCTGGCTATCCGTAGATAAAGACGGTAAACTGAAAATTACTAAAGAGGGGAACGGCAGCAATCCCGTACGTGCCGGTTTGAAACCACTTCTTGGATTTGACGTTTGGGAACACTCCTATTATCTGGATTACCAGAACCGCCGTGCCGACCACGTAAATGCCCTGTGGGATATCATCGACTGGGATGTGGTTGAAAAAAGAATGTAACCGGACTCATTAAAATAAGCTAAGCTATACTATCGGAAAGGTCGTTGTGAATTTCACAGCGACCTTTTTTCTAGCATAAAAAAAAGGTAAATATATTTATTGGATATCAGCTACATAAGTTGTATTTTTGCGATACTTGAATCAACATAACAAACAATTATGACACTTTATAAAAGAAATAAGATATTGTTCATTGTCTTCATTGCTCTCCTATTCTTCTCCCCCCGTTTATGCAATGCTGCCGACACAGAAGAATCTGCAGAAGAGATACTTTTCATTACCTCCTATAATTCTGATACTAAATATACCTACGACAACATATCAACATTTATACAGACTTATACCCAACTGGGCGGAAAGTACTCCACCATCGTAGAAAACATGAATGTAACGGATTTGTCACAGGCCCATAAATGGAAAAAAACGCTAACCGAGATTCTGGATAAACATCCGGGTGCAAAATTAGTTATTTTCCTCGGCGGTGAGGCATGGAGCAGCTTCCTGCATCTCGAAGATGAGAAGTACAAACAGACTTCCCGTATTTTGTGCTATGGCAACGCGCAACGGTATCCGTATTCCGGATGAGCCTATTGATATGCAACAATATGAACCCCAGAGCATTGACTTGACGGAACGAATGAAAGAATATAATGTAAAATACTGTTCTTCATACGAATACGATATTAACAAGGATATAGAAATGATGAAATATTTCTATCCGGAAATGGAACATCTGGCATTCGTTTCGGATAATACATACAACGGTCTTGCCGAACAGGCCTGGTTTAAAAAGAATCTGAAAAATCATCCGGAACTGTCTATCACTTACATCGACGGCCGAATCCATACACTTGATATGGCGGTCAACCAATTACGTGTTCTCCCAAAAATTCGGTAATGCTGCTTGGCATCTGGCGAATTGATAACAGAGGAATCACCTATATGAATAATTCCGTTTATGCTTTCTCCAAAGCCAATCCTCTCCTGCCTATGTTCAGCATGACTTCCACTGCAATAGGTTACTGGGCTATCGGAGGATATGTCCCGCAATATGAAGGGATAGCCAAAGGAATGGGAGAATACGCATATCAGTTTCTGGATAAAGGGAAAAATGACATCCGTAGCATTAATATCTTACCCAACAAATATAAATTTGATGCCAACAAACTGAAGGAATGGGATTTGAAAACAAGAAGTTACCTATTAACTCAATGGTAATCAACCAGCCGATCCCTTTCTTTGTGGCCTACAAAACGGAAGTACAGTTTATCCTGCTCACCTTCCTTGTATTGATAGGCGGACTGATGATTGCATTGTATTACTATTACCGGACTAAAATCCTGAAGAATCACCTGGAAAGAACTACGAAACAACTACGGGAAGATAAAAAGAAACTGGAAGCGTCGGGGATAGAATTGCGTGATGCTAAAGAGCGCGCCGAAGAAGCTAATCAACTGAAAAGTGCCTTCGTTTCGAACATGAGCCACGAAATACGTACGCCATTAAATGCAATCGTAGGTTTCTCCAGTTTGCTAATCAATTCCGTAGAACCTTCGGAAGAATTACAAGAATATGCCAATATCATCCAGACCAACTCCAATCTGTTGCTCCAGCTTATCAGCGACGTACTGGACGTCTCGCGTCTCGAATCCGGCAAAAGCTGTTCAAGTATGAATGGTGCGAACTGGTCAATCATTGTCAGAACATGATTACGCTGACCAACCGGAACAAAACAACGAATGCAGACGTCAGGCTGCAAATGCCTAAAGAGCCATACATGCTCTACACGGACCCGTTGCGTCTGCAACAGATTATCATCAACCTGCTGAATAATGCCTTGAAATTCACTCCCGCCGGAGGAAGTATTACGCTGGATTATGAAGTGGACGAAGAAAAGCAATGTATACTATTTTCCGTGACCGATACAGGCTCCGGAATTCCCGAAGATAAGCAGGAGCTTGTATTCCAGCGCTTCGAGAAGCTGAACGAGTTCGTGCAGGGTACAGGCTTGGGACTGGCGATCTGTAAACTGACGATACAACGTATGGGAGGTGATATCTGGATTGACAAGAGTTACAAAGGTGGGCCCGATTTATCTTCTCTCATCCTATCAAAAGAAGAGGGAATCAACAGAAAAATGAAAAAAAATCGATTGATTTAGTGTTTTTCTGTTTCTTTTTCACTTACTTTGCTCCCGTAAAGACAAAGGGGTGCCCCACGAGGGGCTGAGATTATACCCTAGGAACCTGAGGCAGTTAGTACTGACGTAGGGATTGTGTTTCTTCTTATCGCCTTTCCATTCAAGCACGCTCTTTGTATTTACTTTCAACTTATTTATTCTGATAGGACAATGAAAGTACAAGTAAACAACAAAGAGGTGGAAATTGCTCCCACTTCTACCCTTACACAATTGGCAGCACAGCTCGGACTTCCGGTACAAGGCATTGCGATTGCCGTAAACAACAAAATGATTCCGCGCACCGAATGGGAAAAGTTTTCATTGCACGAGAATGACAACCTGGTGATCATCAAAGCGGCTTGTGGAGGGTAAAAGTATGGTCAGTCTACAATTTATCACTCACCAGACCGATCGGTATACCTGTTTCGAATCGGCACTCATGGCACTCGAAGGGGGATGCAAGTGGATACAGCTACGCATGAAGGAAGCTCCGTACGAAGAAGTGGAGGCAGTTGCCCTGCAGCTGAAACCGCTTTGTAAAGAGAACGAAGCGATCTTAGTTCTGGATGATCACGTTGAACTTGCCCAAAAGCTGGAAGTGGACGGTGTGCATCTAGGCAAAAAAGACATGCCTATCGACGAGGCACGGCAACTGCTTGGAGAATCCTTTATTATCGGTGGTACGGCAAATACGTTCGAGGACGTTGTACAACACTATCGTGCCGGAGCCGATTATCTCGGCATCGGTCCTTTCCGATTCACTACGACAAAGCAGAATCTGAGCCCTGTTCTGGGGCTGGAAGGCTATACCGCTATTTTATCTCAGATGAAGGAGGCGAATATCGAACTCCCGGTAGTAGCTATCGGAGGAATCACCTATGAGGATATACCCGCCATACTCGAAACCGGAGTAAACGGGATCGCACTGTCCGGAACCATTCTCCGGGCGGAAGATCCGGTAGAGGAAACAAGAAGGAATTTTTAAATAACAACAAATAATTTATAGGATATGGAAAAGTTAGTAATTGCGGGCCGCGAGTTTAACTCCCGTCTTTTCCTGGGTACAGGAAAGTTCAATTCCAATGAAGTAATGGAACAAGCTATTCTGGCTTCAGGCACAGAAATGGTTACCGTTGCCATGAAGCGAATCGAATTGGATGATAAGGAGGATGATATGCTGAAACATATCATTCACCCTCATATCCAGCTACTGCCCAACACATCGGGTGTACGTAATGCAGAAGAGGCTGTTTTTGCAGCACAGTTGGCTCGCGAAGCTTTCGGAACCAATTGGCTGAAACTGGAAATTCATCCTGATCCGCGCTATCTGCTCCCCGACTCTATCGAGACACTAAAAGCTACCGAACAGCTGTAAAACTGGGATTTTCATGTACTGCCCTACTGCCAGGCTGACCCCGTACTCTGCAAACGGCTGGAAGAAGCCGGCGCAGCTACCGTTATGCCGCTCGGTGCACCAATCGGTACCAATAAAGGATTGCAGACTAAAGAATTCCTGCAAATCATTATCGAACAGGCAGGTATCCCGGTAGTCGTAGATGCGGGCATCGGTGCACCCAGTCATGCCGCCGAAGCAATGGAACTGGGAGCTTCCGCCGCATTAGTTAATACCGCAATAGCCGTTGCCAATCCGGTAGAAATGGCGCTGGCTTTCAAAGCGGCTACCGAGGCCGGAAGGCGGGCATACGAAGCAGGTCTGGGCATGCAGGCCGACAACTTTGTTGCAGAAGCGAGTTCGCCTTTAACCGCATTTCTGAATGAATAAAATAAGCAAGAGTAATGTCTAATTGACTACTTTTTTATCATACTAGAATAAAAAATTCATGGAACAAAAAATAAAATTCCCCCGCTCGCAGAAAGTCTATTTACCCGGTAAGCTCTATCCGAATATCCGTGTAGCCATGCGGAAAGTGGAACAAGTGCCCAGCACCAGCTTTGAAGGCGACGAAAAAATAGTGACTCCGAACCCGGAGATATATGTATATGATACCAGCGGACCGTTCAGTGATGCAGATATGAGCATTGACCTTAAAAAAGGACTGCCCCGCATGCGTGAAGAATGGATTGTAGACCGTGGTGATGTGGAACAACTTCCCGAAATTACTTCGGAATACGGACAAATGAGAAGGGACGATAAGAGTCTGGACCACCTTCGTTTTGAGCACATCGCCCTGCCCTACCGTGCCATCGAAAAGGAGAAGCAATCACTCAAATGGCATACGCCAAAAGAGGGATTATCACCCCTGAAATGGAATATGTAGCAATCCGGGAAAACATGAATTGTGAAGAACTCGGAATAGAGACATACATCACTCCTGAATTTGTCCGCAAAGAAATTGCAGAAGGCCGTGCCATACTCCCGGCAAATATCAACCATCCGGAAGCCGAACCGATGATTATCGGACGCAACTTCCTTGTGAAAATCAATACGAATATCGGAAATTCGGCTACGACTTCATGCATAGACGAGGAGGTGGAGAAAGCCGTGTGGAGCTGCAAATGGGGTGGTGACACCTTGATGGATCTTTCGACCGGAGACAATATCCATGAGACCCGCGAGTGGATTATCCGTAATTGTCCCGTACCCATCGGCACGGTTCCTATTTATCAGGCACTCGAAAAAGTGAACGGCGTAGTCGAGGATCTTAGTTGGGAAATCTATCGGGATACGTTGATAGAACAGTGCGAACAGGGAGTGGATTACTTCACGATTCATGCAGGTATTCGTCGCCACAATGTGCATCTTGCCGATGAGCGTCTGTGCGGTATTGTCAGCCGTGGAGGAAGCATAATGAGTAAATGGTGTCTCGTACACGATCAGGAAAGTTTCTTATAAGATCACTTTGATGATATTTGTGATATTCTGGCACAATATGATGTAGCCGTATCTTTGGGCGACGGATTGCGTCCGGGGTCCATCTACGATGCCAACGACGGAGCACAGTTTGCGGAACTGGATACCATGGGCGAACTGGTGCTTCGTGCCTGGAAAAAGAATGTACAGGCGTTCATTGAGGGACCTGGGCATGTACCTTTGCATAAAATCAAAGAAAACATGGAGCGCCAGATCGAGAAATGTCATGATGCCCCATTCTATACACTCGGCCCTTTGGTCACGGACATTGCTCCGGATACGACCATATTACTTCTGCTATCGGTGCGGCTCAGATCGGATGGCTGGGCACGGCCATGCTTTGCTATGTCACTCCGAAAGAGCATCTTGCCTTACCGGATAAAGAAGATGTCCGCGCGGGTCGTCATCACATACAAGATTGCCGCCCACGCCGCCGATCTCGCCAAGGGACACCCCGGTGCACAAGTCCGCGACAACGCTCTGAGTAAAGCTCGCTTCGAATTCCGCTGGAAAGATCAGTTCGACCTGTCTCTCGACCCGGAGCGGGCGCAAGGATATTTTCGTGCGGGACATCACATCGATGGAGAATATTGTACGATGTGCGGACCTAATTTCTGTGCAATGAGATTGTCACGCGATTTAAAGAAAAACGCCCAAATAAATGACAAACAGTAAGTGGTGAAAACTTAAAACCAATTTACAACTAACTTATAACTTAAAAAAAATGTTCTCCGACGAATTAGAAAAAATATCCTGGGAAGAGACGACAAAAGCCATCTATTCCAAAACAGATGCCGACGTGCGCCGTGCGTTGGGTAAAAAGAGCATCTGAATGTCAACGACTTTATGGCGCTGATCTCACCTGCCGCCACTCCATATCTGGAAGTGATGGCACGCCTTAGCCAGAAATATACGATGGAACGGTTCGGTAAGACAATCTCTATGTTCGTACCGCTCTACCTGACTAATTCATGTACCAACTCCTGTGTCTATTGCGGTTTCCACATCAGCAATCCGATGAAAAGAACGATTCTGACCGAAGAGGAAATCATCAACGAATACAAAGCCATCAAACGACTGGCTCCTTTCGAGAATCTGTTACTCGTGACCGGTGAAAATCCGGCAGCGGCAGGAGTGCCCTACATTGCCCGGGCGCTGGATTTGGCCAAACCTTATTTCAGCAATCTGCAAATTGAAGTAATGCCCCTTAAAGCAGAAGAATATCAGGAGCTCACTAATCACGGTCTGAACGGAGTCATCTGTTTTCAGGAAACCTACAACAAGGCGAACTATAAAAAGTATCACCCGAGAGGCATGAAATCTAAATTCGAATGGCGTGTAGACGGCTTCGACCGTATGGGACAGGCAGGCGTACATAAGATAGGCATGGGTGTCCTGATCGGTCTGGAAGAGTGGCGGACAGACGTGACAATGATGGCTTATCACCTGCGCTATCTGCAGAAGCATTATTGGAAAACCAAGTACAGCGTCAATTTCCCCGCGTATGCGTCCGTCTGAAAACGGCGGATTCCAACCGAATGTAGTCATGAACGACCGGGAACTGGCACAGCTTACATTCGCGATGCGTATCTTCGACCACGACGTAGATATCTCCTATTCCACCCGCGAAAGTGCAGAAATCCGAAACCACATGGCAACTCTGGGTGTGACGACCATGAGTGCGGAAAGCAAAACCGAACCGGGCGGATATTATAGCTATCCGCAAACGCTGGAGCAGTTTCATGTGAGTGACGAACGGAAAGCGGTAGAAGTGGAACGTGACCTGAAGAAAACTGGGTCGTGAACCGGTATGGAAAGATTGGGATCAGGCTTTTGACTTTAAAAGATAAAAACGGATGCGATACGACAGGCAAATGATACTCCCCGAAATCGGAGAAGAAGGACAGCAGAAACTGAAGCAAGCAAAGGTGCTTATTGTAGGCGTAGGAGGGCTGGGCTCTCCCATTGCCCTCTATCTGACAGGAGCAGGAGTAGGTTGTATAGGACTGGTAGACGACGATGTGGTCAGTATCAGCAATCTGCAAAGACAAGTGCTCTATTCAGAAAAGGAATTAGGTAAACCAAAAGCTATCTGTGCTGCGGAACGGCTCTCCGCACTCAACAGCGAGATCAACTTCCCGCCTTATCCTACCCAGGTCTAACAGAAGAAAACGCACAAGAAATCATCAGTCAGTATGATATTGTAGTAGATGGCTGCGACAACTTCCCTACCCGTTATCTGATCAATGACATCTGTGCAAAAACGGGGAAAGTCTATGTCTATGGAGCAATCTGCGGCTTCGAAGGTCAGGTATCCGTTTTTCATTACGGAGAAGAGAAAAAGACTATCGGGACCTATACCCCGACGAAGAGGAAATGAAACGAATGCCCCCGCCTCCCAAGGGTGTAATGGGCATCACTCCCGCTGTGACAGGGAGCATCGAGGCAACAGAAGTGCTGAAGATTATATGCGGCTTTGGAGAAGTATTGTCGGGCAAACTATGGACTATTGACTTGCGGACATTGCAATCTAACAAATTTTCACTATAAACGTTGGTTTCTGAAATAGTTAATTAGTAACTTTGCTAAAGTTTACAACTTAACAAAGGAAATGAAACTAATTGTAGTTACCACCCCTACTTTCTTCGTTGAAGAAGATAAGATTATTACCGCTCTTTTCGAAGAGGGACTGGATATCCTACATCTTAGAAAGCCGGAGACACCGGCCATGTATTCCGAACGATTACTGACGCTGATTCCGGAAAAATATCATCGCCGCATTGTGACACACGAACACTTTTATCTGAAAGAAGAGTTCAATCTGATGGGTATCCACCTGAATGCACGCAATCCCGAGCGAACCGCATGATTACGCCGGACATGTCAGTTGTTCCTGTCATTCCGTAGAGGAGGTAAAAAACAGAAAGCATTTCTATGATTATGTTTTCATGAGCCCTATTTACGATAGTATTTCGAAGGTCAATTATTATTCTACTTATACGGCAGAAGAGTTACGTGAAGCACAGAAAGCCAAAATCATTGACTCCAAAGTGATGGCACTCGGGGGGATTAATGAAGATAATCTACTGGAGATAAAGGATTTCGGATTCGGAGGAGCTGTCGTATTAGGAGATCTCTGGAATCGGTTTGATGCTTGCCTGGACCAGAATTATCTGGCAGTGATCGAGCATTTCAAGAAGTTGAAGAAATTAGCGGACTAAGAACATTGATTCGAGAAACAAATATTCAAAAAAAAACCGCTGTCTCAAATAATAAAAAACCCACAGCGGTTTTCCGCAACGGCTTTTTTACAAGTATTTACTTATCAGAACTTATATCCCAATACTATAGAGAAGTTCATAGTTTTTAGGATTACCAACTTTTTGTACATCTACCAAACCAAATTGGCCATCTAATCCTACAATAATCTGACCTAATTCCAATGCAACTCCTACACCAAGACCTGCATCAAAACGCTTCAAAGCATCATCACCAAAAAGTATTCTCCTTATACTCCACATTGCCCATATCCACTTTTTGACTTACCTGCAATACCACATGCTAAATAGGGTCCCGCATTAATAACCACATTTGTATTATTAGCAACATCAAAACGCGCAGCAGCCATTACCGGCAATTCTAAATAATAAGCATTAATTGTGAGTTCATCTTGCTTTGCACCTTTGCTGCTTACAAACAATGATGGTTGCAATGACCAAGTATTATCAAAAGCATATTCAAAACCTCCTCCAAGCTTAAAGCCAATTTTTGCATTCATATCAGCATCACCTGTATAATTACTAATATTCATTCCTACTTTAGCATTCCAACCTGTAATCTGCGAGAAACCGACTACTGAAACTAATGCGAATAAAATAAATAAAATACTCTTTTTCATAATTCTAAAGTTTTTAATTAATTACTATAGTTAAATCATCTGTTTAATCAATGACACAAATGTATAACCGAAATTTATATTTAACAACATTTTCTTCAATAAAGTGCGTAAAATATAGAGATAATACATAAAGAAAGGGAATTCCCTATTTTAAAGAATCCCCTTTCCTGTTTTTTTATTATCTACTACTCGATTAGAAATTGTAGTGGAAACCAATAGAAAGATCTTCGCTAGTCAACATCAGACCGAAAGAGTCTCCGGAAGTGTTCACATTTCTACGATATCCCAAGAAGCCATACTTAGCAATACAAAAGAGAAATGATCGTTCAGTTTAACAGCAATACCCGGTCTCAAACCAATCTGGCCTGCTTTAGTAGTATCACCATCTTTAATTTTCACGAAACCAATAGCAGCAGTTCCATCCAGGAACAGACGCACAGCATCGTTTTGATAGTAAGACCAACGGATATACGGAGCAACAGTAACTGTATTTGCAGTCACCTGCTTCACATACTCGTGTGAATAGTTCAGTTCAGCACCCAATGCCCATGTTTCATTAAAATTGTAGCCGATTTCCGGAGCAACTTTAAAAGAAGTAGTGTTGCCTGTGCTGTTACGCCATACGTTCAAAGATCCGCCTACGTAAATGTCTTGTGCTTTTACAGCGATAGTTGCTAACATTACAACTACCAATAATAAACCCTTTTTCATTTTCTTTGTTCTTTTTAAATTATAAAATAAAAATACGTTTTTTATTTTCGAGGGCAAAATTAAACTTCTTCATCTTAAACAAACATTTAGTTAGTTTTTTATAATAAATACCAAAAAATCCTTATTAACAGCTGATTATCAGCACCTAACGAGCATAAATAAAAATAACATCATCTAACAAAACAGGCTGTAATCATTCTCTTACGAGACGATTACAGCCCAATTATCAGAAAGTTAACTTTCTAACCAGTTTATCTCTCTATCCTTCTATTGCTGCCTGCGCCGCCGCCAATCTGGCAATCGGCACTCTGAATGGAGAACAACTAACGTAGTTCAAACCTACTCTATGGCAGAATTTCACTGAAGAAGGCTCACCACCATGTTCGCCACAGATACCGCATTTCAAATCCGGACGGATAGCACGGCCCTTTTTCTGTAGCCATACGTACCAACTGACCTACACCATTTTGATCGAGCACTTGGAACGGGTCTACTTTCAAAATCTTCTTTTCCAGATATACAGGCAAGAATGAAGCTATATCGTCACGGGAATAACCGAAGGTCATCTGCGTCAAGTCATTGGTACCGAATGAGAAGAACTCAGCACGGAAGGCGATACGGTCAGCAGTCAAAGCGGCACGCGGAATTTCGATCATAGTACCCACTTTGAAGTCAATGCTGTCGCCAACTTCTTTAAATAACTTCGCAGCTTCTTCGCGAATCACATTCTCTTGTTCCTTAAATTCATACAGGATACCAGTTAATGGAACCATAATTTCGGGATGAGGATCCACACCTTCTTTCTTCAATTCGAGAGCCGCACCCAAGATGGCACGTGTCTGCATCTGTGTAATTTCAGGATAAGTATTTCCCAAACGGCAACCGCGGTGACCCAACATTGGATTGTGCTCACACAGCGATTCTACACGCTGCTGGATATATTGCAGGCTCACCCCCATAGTGTCTGCCATTTCCTGCTGCCCTTCAGATCGTGGGGAACGAACTCATGCAAAGGAGGATCGAGCAAACGAACCTTTACCGGACATCCATCCATAGCCTTAAAGATGCCCTTGAAGTCAGCTTGTTGATACGGAAGGATCTTAGCCAATGCCTTGCGACGGCCTTCAGCATCTTCTGACAAGGATCATTTCGCGCATTGCTTGATCTTTTCACCTTCAAAGAACATGTGCTCCGTACGGCAAAGCCCAATGCCTACTGCACCGAAGTCACGAGCCACTTCCGCATCATGAGGAGTATCCGCATTCGTACGCACTTGCAAACGAGTATATTTATCAGAGCGTCATCAATTCGGCAAAGTCACCGGAAAGCTCTGCAGCTTTCGTTTCTACTTTACCATTATATACTACGCCCGTACTTCCGTTCAAGATGAGATGTAATCGCCTTCTTTCAGAACAACACCGTCAATTTCCACCGTACGAGTCCTTATAGTCAATATTCAAAGCACCTGCACCTGACACACAGCATTTACCCATACCGCGAGCTACCACAGCTGCATGAGAAGTCATACCACCACGAGCGGTAAGAATACCCTCAGCAACCGCCATACCAGCCAAGTCTTCAGGAGAAGTTTCGATACGAACCATTACCACTTTCTTTCCGCCGGCAGCCCATTCGGCAGCGTCATCAGCGAAAAATACAATCTGCCCTGTTGCAGCACCCGGAGAAGCCGGAAGACCACGGGTCAGGACTTTAGCCAGTTTCAAAGCGTCCTTATCAAATACAGGATGAAGCAATTCGTCAAGTTTATTGGGTTCCACACGCATCAAAGCAGTCTTTTCGTCAATCATACCCTGACGCAGCAAATCCATAGCAATCTTTACCATAGCTGCACCGGTACGTTTACCATTACGAGTCTGAAGGAACCAGAACTTACCTTCCTGTACGGTGAACTCCATGTCCTGCATATCTTTATAGTGATTCTCCAGTTTAGTCTGCAGCATATCCAGCTCCTTATAGATTTCCGGCATAGCCTCTTCCATAGAAGGGAACTTCGCTGCGCGGACATCTTCGGTCACACCTGCCAATACAGCCCAAGCGCTGAGAACCGACTTTAGTAATCTGTTGCGGAGTACGAATACCGGCTACAACGTCTTCACCTTGTGCATTGATCAGATATTCACCATTGAAAAGGTCTTCACCCGTACCGGCATCACGTGAGAAACAAACACCAGTAGCCGAAGTATCGCCCATATTACCGAACACCATAGCTTGTACGTTGACAGCTGTACCCCATTCGTCAGGTATGCCTTCCATCTTACGATAAAGGATGGCACGCTCATTCATCCAGCTGTCGAATACGGCGCAGATAGCCCCCCAAAGCTGCTCGTAAGCACAAGTCGGGAAATCCTTTCCTGTCTGTTCTTTCACAGCTGCCTTAAACTTCTTGACAAGTTCCTGCAGTCTTCCACTTTCAGCTCGTTATCCAGTTTCACTCCTTTTGATTCTTTTACCTCTTCGATGATTGCTTCGAACGGGTCAATATCCTCTTTATTTGTAGGCTTCATGCCCAGATACAACGTCACCGTACATCTGTACAAAACGACGATAAGAGTCCCATGCAAAGCGTGCATTACCAGTCTTACGGATAATACCTTCTACTACTTCGTCATTCAGATCCCAAGTTCAGAATAGTATCCATCATACCCGGCATAGATGCACGCGCACCCGAACGTACAGACACCAACAAAGGATTTTCAACGTCACCGAATTTAGATTTCATCAACGTTTCCACGTGAGTGATCGCTTTTACTACTTCATCTTTCAGCAACTCAACCACTTTATCACGTCCTAACGTATTGTACTCCGTGCAAACTTCTGTAGTTATGTGAATCCGGGAGGGACGGGAATTCCTATTAAATTCATTTCGGCAAGATTGGCACCTTTACCACCTAACAAATTCTTCATGTCAGCCTTTCCTTCTGCCTGACCATTTCCAAAGGTATAAACTCTTTTTTTTTATCCATAATATTGTGTTTAAAGTTACATTATGATTTTTTTCTGTTCGCAAATCTAAGTATATTTCGCAAACCAGAAAACTTTTTGAGAAAAAACTTTCTATTAAAATGCAATTTCGACATTACAATCTGGAATATTTTCATAGACACGAAAGTTTTCCAAAAAAAATACCTACTTTTGCATCATAATTATTAGATTGGTGTAAAAGTGGCAAGAAAGAGAAAAGAACTTCCCCTGCTGGAGAAGGTAACAATAACGGATGTGGCTGCCGAAGGAAAAGCCATCGCAAAAGTAAACGACCTGGTGATTTTTGTTCCTTATGTAGTGCCAGGCGATGTTGTAGACCTGCAAATCAAGCGCAAAAAGAACAAATACGCCGAAGCTGAGGCGGTGAAATTTCACGAGCTGTCGCCAGTACGTGCCGTCCCTTTCTGCCAACACTATGGCGTATGCGGTGGTTGCAAATGGCAGGTACTCCCCTATTCGGAACAAATCAAGGTATAAGCAGAAACAAGTAGAGGACAATCTGAAGACGTATCGGTAAGATTGAACTTCCGGAAATTTCACCGATTCTGGGTTCTGCCAAAACAGAGTTCTACCGGAATAAACTGGAGTTCACTTTTTCCAACAAACGCTGGCTCACTAACGAAGAAGTTCGTCAGGATGTGAAGTATGATCAGATGAATGCTGTAGGTTTCCACATTCCCGGAGCTTTCGACAAAGTGCTGGCTATTGAGAAATGCTGGTTGCAAGATGATATATCCAATCGTATCCGCAACGCTGTACGTGATTACGCTTACGAACACGATTACTCTTTCATCAATCTGCGTTCACAGGAAGGTATGCTGCGGAATATGATTGTACGCACCTCTTCTACGGGGGAACTGATGGTAATCGTCATCTGCAAGATCACAGAAGATCATGAAATGGAGCTGTTCAAACAACTGCTGCAGTTTATTGCCGACTCATTCCCCGAAATCACTTCTCTCCTATACATTATTAATAATAAGTGTAATGACACAATTAATGATTTGGATGTGCATGTATTCAAGGGGAAAGACCACATCTTCGAAGAAATGGAGGGACTGCGCTTCAAGGTAGGCCCGAAATCATTCTATCAGACTAACTCGGAACAGGCCTATAATCTATATAAGTAGCCCGCGAATTTGCCGGATTAACAGGAAATGAACTGGTATATGACCTCTATACAGGAACGGGAACAATTGCCAATTTTGTATCACGTCAGGCACGTCAGGTGATTGGTATCGAGTATGTACCGGAAGCTATCGAAGATGCAAAGGTAAATGCCGAAATTAATGAGATCAAGAATACCTTGTTCTATGCCGGAGACATGAAGGACATACTGACTCAGGGATTTCATCAATCAGCATGGACGCCCGGACGTAATCATTACCGATCCTCCACGTGCAGGTATGCACCAGGATGTAGTGGATGTCATCTTGTTTGCCGAACCGAAGCGGATTGTATATGTAAGCTGTAATCCGGCTACGCAGGCACGCGACTTACAACTGCTTGATGAGAAATATAAGGTGAAAGCTGTGCAGCCTGTAGATATGTTCCCGCATACACATCATGTGCAAAATGTAGTATTGCTGGAGCTTCGATAATACGTTAGTTGAATTGTTCGCAAAAGAAAAAAGAAATGGAAAAAAGACCGAGAAGAACTCCTGCTGAGAAAGCACGTGCACAATATACAAACTATGCCGTCAAAGGAACCCATGGAACTAATGGAGTTCCTGGCTGCTAAGATGCCGGATGCAAGCCGTACGAAATTGAAATCGTTATTAAGCAAACGAGTTGTATTAGTTGATAATGTGATCACAACACAATTCAACTTTCCTCTTGAAGCGGGCATGAAAGTACAAATCAGCAAACAAAAGGAAAAAAAAGAAGGAATTTCATAACAGATTGCTGAAAATTGTATATGAAGACGCATATATTATTGTGGTAGAAAAGATGCAGGGACTTCTATCCGTCAATACGGAGCGACAGAAAGAGCGCACAGCCTATACAATACTTAACGAACATGTGCAACGTCCGGACGTCAATTCCGTGTGTTTATCGTTCACCGCTTAGATAGAGACACTTCCGGTCTGATGATGTTTGCGAAAGATGAAAAGACACAGCGGACATTGCGTGACAACTGGCATGAAATAGTGACCGACCGCCGTTATGTGGCTGTCGTGGAAGGGACAATGGAGAAGGATTACGACACGGTAGTTTCTTGGCTGACAGACAAGACGCTCTACGTAAGCTCCAGCGAATATGATGACGGTGGATCGAAGTCTATTACACACTATAGAACCATCAAACGTGCTAACGGATATTCATTGCTGGAACTTGATCTGGAAACCGGCCGAAAGAATCAGATTCGTGTGCACATGCAGGATTTAGGACATCCGATCATAGGGGATGGAAGATATGGAAGAGAAGACTCTCCCAACCCTATCGGAAGACTGGCACTCCATGCCTTCAAACTTTGTTTCTATCATCCGGTAACGGGAGATTTGATGGAGTTCGAGACACCTTATCCGCGGAGTTTAAGAAGTTGTTCTTGAAAAAGTAAAAAGGATATAAAAAAAGAAAGCGAGATTGAATAATTCAACCTCTGTCTTTTTTATATTACTCTTGCCGATTAATAGTTTCTTCAAGAAAACTCAATACAAATGTTGTCCATCTATTCTATTCTAAACATCGCCATAATAGAATCCATTAATATATAAAGTTCCCGTCATACGTCCATGACTAAATATACATTACGCAGTTCACGCGGAGGAGCAACATTACCATAATCAATATAAAGGGTACCATTTCCTACACTCCATTGCAGTCTTAACGGTTTTCCATAATAATCACCATTATCATAATAGCATAGCTGGTCCTCTCCAAACCCATCCGCACTAAGTAGATGCCACTTTCCAAAGGATCATGATAACGGTCATCAGATTCAAATCCTAAATCACCAATCCACGTACGTCCTACAATTCTATCGAATATTGTTTCATCGTCTTCGCACGAAGTAAAGCCGACCAATAAAGTCAGCAACATCAGAACACCTACGTATTTTTTCAAATTCTTCATAATTTTCTAGTTTATTGCGTTTATTATTGCAAAATTACATTTTTATTTTACTATACATCACAAGCCACAAGTTTTTTGTACCTTTGCCAGTAATATTAAATTTTCCACATGAAACTTCTTTGGCTTGATTTAAATAGCTCGTACGCGCACTCTTCGCTGGCATTGCCAGCCTTACATGCCCAGATAGCAAATAATACTACTATTGAATGGTGTACGGTCTCCGCCACTATCAATGAAAATACCGGTAGTGTCGTCAATCAAATCTACCGCCATCAACCGGATATCATTGCAGCTACCAACTGGCTATTTAATCACGAGCAACTCCTACACATCGTTTCACGCGCTAAAAGCTTTGCTTCCCCATTGCTGTATTGTCCTCGGAGGTCCCGAGTTTCTAGGAGATAACGAAGCCTTCTTAAGAAAGAACAAATTTGTCAGCGGAGTGTTTCGTGGAGAAGGCGAAGAAGTGTTTCCTATCTGGTTAAAAGTATGGAATCATCCTGATAAGTGAGTGGAATCAGGTATCCGGTCTTTGTTACTTAGATGAATCTGACCGATATCAAGATAATGGTATCGCCCGTGTCATGAACTTCTCCCAACTCGTCTCACCGGAAAAAGCAGCTTCTTCAACTGGAGCAAACCTTTCGTACAACTGGAAACCACCCGAGGCTGCTTCAATACCTGTGCATTTTGCGTCAGCGGAGGTGAGAAACCTGTCCGCACCATTTCTTTGGAGGCAATCCGCGAACGATTGAATGTTATTCATCAACATGGAATCAAAAATGTGCGCGTACTCGACCGTACTTTTAACTACAATAATAAGCGAGCCAAAGAACTTCTGCATCTTTTCCGTGAATATGCACCGGATATCTGTTTCCATCTGGAAATTCATCCGGCACTTCTCTCCGAAGAGTTGAAAGAGGAACCGCTGTTTTACCTAGCGGTCTGCTACACCTTGAAGCCGGTATTCAAAGTCTTCGGGAACCGGTATTGGAGAAAAGCCGACGCATCGGAAAATTATCTGATGCCCTCCAAGGTCTGAAATATCTTTGCTCTCTTAAGAACATGGAGACTCATGCCGACTTAATAGCAGGACTCCCACTCTACCATCTATCAGAAATATTTGAAGATGTCCGTACCCTGGCCGAATATGCTGCAGGAGAAATCCAACTGGAGTCACTCAAACTGCTTCCCGGAACCGAAATGCGAAGAAGAGCGGAAGAATCAGGTAATCAAATATTCCCCTCTGCCGCCATACGAAGTCCTGAGAACCAAAGAGATTTCTGTAGAAGAACTACAAACAGCCCACTACCTCTCCCGCCTTTTAGACGGATTTTATAATACCCCACTTGGCGGAGTATCACCCGAACCCTTATTTTAGAGAATCCGCAATTTTACATGAGTTACTCGACCATTTAGTTCAAACAGATGTGATTGACACCCCTCTTAAGCCTGGAAAAAAGAGGATTAATCCTCTATGACTTCTGCAAGAATCATTATCCCGACTACCTGACACAAGTCAGCATTGCATGGATAGAAGCGGGTATGTCGTTAAAGAAAATCCCCGCTGAAAGAGTTAAAACAAAACGGCAGGTTCCTCCCGATAATTGGGAAATTATATACGGCGCATACCGTGAGAATCTACGATTATGTTTTCTCCCTGTTGACGAAGAAGGGCATGGTTATTGGTTCGGATTTGAATCGGAAATTCAGAAGATAAAACCTGTGTTCAAGGCAAAAAGATTACCTTAACAGGAGCAAAAAGTTGTGTTGGTTTTGTATCATCTATAGATGCGGCAACAAAAAAAGAAAAAGTATTCTCATATTATGTGAAATAAATACTATTTATTCATTACACAAAGCAGCATTTCCCATTTTTTCACCGTCCATACAATAAACTTTACTAGCACATTGTATGGACATTTGTAAATATCAATTAGGTACTCTTTGTCTATTATTGCTTCCTTTATCTGTGGCAGGACAAGAGTGGAGCAAACAGGACTCATTGAGATTACAGCAGTTATTGAAATCCGATCAGGAAATTAATATAAACAGAAAGTTCGTTGAGAAAACAGAACAGAATATGTTGTATCATACAAAATCGTTTGTTGACTTTGATCCAACACTGCCGGCTTTAAAATCACCGATTATGTCTCCGAAATTGTCCCTATATACTCATCATGTTTTCCGACGCACTAATTCTGTCTTCTTGCCCACTTATTCTTGGTTTAAAATACACAAGAATATTACTTTGCACAGTAAAAGTAACTTTGGAGAAAATCCGGACCATTTTCATGTTGAAGCTCAGATGGATTATAGCATCTCTAAAAAATGGTCTCTCAGCATATATGGTGAACAAAATCTGGATGCCCGAAGATATCGGGGACTTTCATCTGAAGTGATACCAACTACTTTGGGCAGCAACATTATCCTTAAAATAAATAAAGGCTGGAAATTGAAGACTGATGTGCGGTATCAATACAACACCATACGAAAGAAATGGGAATGGGTACCTCAGGTAAGTATTTCTTATGAGTGGTAAAAAAAAGGAATCACATGGCAAACGATTCATTTCCTCATAAAGATAACAAAGTTTTAGAAAGCCGGAAAGAGTATCTTCCATTTATTCTCGTACCTTTGTCATACGATTAAATATGCTATCATAATGAAGAACTTTATCAAGGGATTCCGGTTTACCCCCTCTAATTATCCGGCAGAAATAGAAGCAAAAATACAGAAATACAGAAAACAAGGTTACAAACTTCCACCGCGTAAAGTACTCCGTACTCCCGAACAACTGGAAGGTATCCGGGAAAGTGCCAAGATCAATACTGCACTGTTGGACTATATTTCAGAAAATATTCGCGAAGGAATGTCTACTGAAGAGATTGATGTATTGGTATATGATTTCACCACAAAGCATGGTGCCATCCCTGCCCCACTCAACTACGAAGGATTTCCCAAAAGTGTTTGCACCAGCATCAACGATGTAGTGTGTCACGGAATACCCAATAAAAATGAGATTCTGAAAAGCGGAGATATTATCAATGTAGATGTTTCCACCATTTACAAAGGATATTTCTCCGACGCATCCCGCATGTTCATGATTGGTGACGTGAATCCCGAAATGCGTAAACTTGTTCAGGTAACCAAAGAATGTATGGAAATAGGAATTGCTGCCGCACAACCCTGGAAACAGCTGGGTGATGTAGGCGCCGCCATCCAGGAACATGCAGAAAAGAACGGATTCAGCGTAGTCCGTGATCTCTGCGGACATGGCGTAGGGATGCAATTTCATGAGGAACCGGATGTGGAACACTTCGGACGTCGTGGAACGGGAATGATGATTGTTCCGGGTATGACCTTTACCATTGAACCGATGATAAATATGGGCACTTACGAAGTGTTCGTTGACGAAGCCTGACGGATGGACGGTATGTACGGATGACGGACTACCCTCTGCCCAATGGGAAAATATGATTCTGATTACTGAAACCGGAAACGAAATTCTGACTTATTGATGGAGCTGATTCTACTTATTGTTATTGCCGCATTAGCAGTAATCTCGATTGTACTATCACTGGTAAAAGGAAATAACCATGCCCAAGCAGAACAATTGCAAACAGCCTTGCGCCAACAAATGCAAGAAAACCGTGAAGAACTAAACCGCAGCATACGGGAACTTCGCATGGAAATGACGCAAACGCTGAACCAGAATATGCAACAGCTCCAAGATGTTCTGCACAAGAATATGATGACTACCGGAGAACTGCAACGCCAAAAGTTCGACACGATGGCACGCCAACAAGAGGTTCTGATAAAATCGACTGAAAAACGTTTGGATGACATGCGGCTGATGGTGGAAGAGAAACTGCAGAAAACCTTGAATGAACGCATTGGCCAGTCCTTTGAAATCGTCCGCTCACAATTGGAAAATGTACAGAAGGGACTGGGAGAAATGAAATCTCTCGCCCAAGATGTCGGCGGACTGAAAAAGGTATTGAGCAACGTGAAAATGCGAGGTACATTCGGAGAGGTTCAGTTGGGAGCACTGCTGGAACAGATGATGAGTCCGGAACAATATGACGCTAATGTAAAAACCAAGAAAAGCGGAACCGAATTCGTGGAATTTGCCATTAAGCTTCCTGGCAAGGATGATGCGAACAGCACTGTATACCTGCCTATCGATGCCAAATTTCCGAAAGACATATACGAGCAGTATTACGACGCTTTCGAAGCCGGAGATACCTCATTGATAGAGTCATCCGGCAAGCAGCTGGAAGTAACAATCAAAAAGATGGCGAAAGATATTCACGACAAATATGTAGACCCGCCTTTTACGACAGACTTTGCGATTATGTTCCTGCCTTTCGAAAGTATTTATGCGGAAGTGATCCGAAGAACAAGTTTGGTAGAGACGCTGCAAAAAGAATATAAGATTGTTGTGACGGGACCGACTACTCTTGGAGCTATTCTGAACAGTCTTCAAATGGGATTCCGCACACTGGCTATTCAAAAGCGTACCGGAGAAGTATGGACTGTATTAGGAGCAGTCAAAACAGAATTCAGCAAATTCGGAGGTCTGCTCGAAAAATACAGAAGAACCTGCAAAGTGCCGGTGACCAATTGGAAGAAGTAATGGGAAAAAGGACTCGCGCCATTGAATACCGCATGAGGAGAGTCAAAGATTCTACCGATAAGACACCATTTTCAAAAGTGTAGCAGAAATAGAATAAAAAAACTTCAGGATTCGGGTTTTATACTTGAATCCTGTTTTCAAATATAGTAATAAATTGGTTAAATATCAATGCCCAATTCCAAATAGGTTGGTACCATTTCTTTTCGATTTCGTTAATAGCCAGATAGACAGATTTTTCAGCGCATCATCATTCGGAAATGATAGCTTGTTTTTGGTGTACTTTCTAATTTTCCCATTCAGATTTTCAATGAGATTAGTGGTATAGATAATCTTTCTAATCTCGACGGGGAAATCAAAGAACACGGTCAGTTCTTCCCAATTATTTCTCCATGAGCGTATCGCATATGGATATTTAGCACCCCATTTTTGCTCAAAGTTATCCAACTCCATCTCAATTTGCTTCTTTAGTAGGTGCGTTATAGATGTTCTTTAAATCGGCAGTGAATTCCTTTTTTCTTTCCAGACGACATAGCGACAAGAGTTTCTAATTTGGTGTACCACACATATTTGAGTAGTAAAGGCAGGAAATACACTCTTGATGGTTTCCGTAAATCCATTCAGGTTATCAGTAACTGTAATCAGAATATCTTCTACACCACGGGCTTTGAGATCCGTTAAAACACCCATCCAGAAAGCGGCACTCTCATTTTTGCCAATCCACATACCCAATACTTCTTTCAAGCCTTCCTTGTTCAGACCTACACATAGGTAAACAGTCTTGTTGATCACTTTGCCGTTTTCTCTGACTTTGAATACGATGCCATCCAGACAATCATATATAAACTTTCCAAAGGCCGATTTTGCCACTCTGTTGCAGCCTGGCTGACTTTATTGGTGATAATGGAGATAGCGGAGGTGGAGAGGTTAATACCGTATATTTCCTGCATCTCCGACTCAATGTCAGCGACGCTCATACCTTTGGCATAAAGAGAGATGACAAGGCGTTCAATAGATAAGCCGCGGGATTGATGCTTAGGAATGACAATAGGCTCAAATTCACCTTCCCGATCACGAGGAACCTGAATAACAGATTCACCCATTTCTGTTTGAATCTGCTTCCTATAACTACCATTGCGGGAGTTGCCACTATGATCTCCTTGATTGGAGTGTTTCTCATAACCTAAATGGTTATCCATCTCTGCTTCCAGCATTTGTTCATAAACACGAGTATGAAGCTCTTTCATGAAAGCAGTCACATCTTCGCCTGTCTTAAACTGGGACAGAAACTCTTTACTTAAAAATTCTTTAGGAATGTCCATTAAATCTGATTTTTACAAAGTTAATACATAAATAAAAAAACTACGAGAAAAATCCCGTAGTTTTCTATTTACACAATCAGATGGATAGTCCCAAATAGCCATTATCAAACTTTTAAACTGGTGTCACTATCCGGTCGGGATAGTGTAACTATGCAGATTGGATAGTGTCACTATACTAACTATATAGTGACACTATATCAAAATTTATCAGCCATCAGTTGAGTTATATGTTATCTTGAGAGCACTAGCTTCCCGCAGTACTTGCTTGACATCTGTCACGAATCCTATCTTGCACCCCTTCTCTATCTTGAGGCCAATAACCAAACTTTCCGGATCAGCTTGCTTTGCACGTGCAGCAGTGACTTTCTGTTTCAATTCCGTTAAAGTAAAATCCTTAACTACTTCCTTCCTTCCGAAGTGTGAATTGTTACCACAATGCCACTGATTCTTTCCTCCACTGGAAGTTTCCTTTAATCCATATTTTTCGGAGCCTTCTATTAAAAGAATCGAAACAAGCGGTCAAGATGCTCTTTACTCTTATCTGTTGATGTAACTGACAGATCAGCACGTATTTGCTCAAATGCCCCTTTCGCTTCTTTGAGGATAGTGGTAATTGCAGCAATTTCAGTTCCGCGATCATACTGAAAGAAAACAACCTGAGCATCTTGCCTGCTACTTTCCTCCCATGACTTCAACAAGTTCTTTATAATAGCAGACTTCAACTCATCCATCGAGGTAAATTTGCCATCGAACAACACCTTATTATCGGCATTAACCAAAAAGCTGGTGAGCCTGCTTCTCCTTTACCCGGGAAGGTGGATTCGATCCATTGACCAGTTTACTATACTTCTCTTCTTCCTTTCTGAAGAAAATCATCAAAGACACATAATCATCCGCTTTATCCTGCTGAATTTCAGTCTGAATCTGCTGCGGTATTTCTTTCACTTCCGGCTGTGCGAACACATAAAGTGCGCCAGCCATTACAGGCACGGCAAGCAATAGCTTCAATCGTGCCCAACGATTGGTTCTTTCTTTTAACATCATAGTGATACGTTTTTTAAGTTTAGAGTGATTAAAGCCATTAGCCATAGAGTAGAGCCTTGTGCCAACAGCTTTTTTCACCAGTAATAATTGATATTTAGTTGCATCGACGCCTGTATTAATTACGCCATTATCGGCTTCAAATTCATGTATTTCCTGCAACTCCCGTTTTAGTAGCCAAACGACAGGATTAAACCAATGAACAAGCAGGAAAATCTGCATAAACAATAAATCCAATGTGTGATGATTTCGTAAATGCATCATTTCATGGAGGAGTACTTCTTCGGACTGCCGGGAATAATCAGATGCTGAAACAACAATGTATCTGCCCCAACTAAACGAAGCAATCGGCTGCCGGGGAATCACCAATATATAGTTTCCATACCGTTTTTTCTCTGACATGCGAATTAACTGAGCCAAACGGCAGGTAGACACAGACAACCAGACAAATGTCAACAAAGCTCCTGCTCCATATATAGTCCCCAAAGTTACAGGAATCCAATTCAAAGATGAGATTTCCGTATTCTTTTCAGACAGGAGAATCTCGTTTCCCGGCTCTTCGGATTTGACATGACCTGCTCCGTACTTTGCAAAATCTCGTGAATGGCATACAGAGGGGTATGCAAAAATGTCTCTTCAGTAGTTGTCAGGCTCTATAAGTGGAAGCAAAGTACATCCTGACAATCCGACTAACAAAGTAATACGATTGAAACGGAAAAAAGTACTCCGACTCATCATCAGCTTAAAGAAAATATAAAAGATCACCAAGCAACATCCGGATTTCAGCAGATAGAATAAAAAGGCTCCCATTGTGTTTTCAGATTAAAAGTTATTTGTCTATAGAATAAAATCCGTATCTGTCTGACAGACTACAGAGAGATTAATTCTTCTTTTTGCCTTGCTCTATATACTCTATCAATGCTTTAAGTTCATCAACCGACATGCCTTCTTCTTCAATAAAAGAAGACACTACATTGATATAGGAGTTATTATAATATTGGAAACAACTTCTTTGAGTGCCGAACTTTTATACTCCTTTTCTGAAATAAGCGCATAATACTGGTAGGTATTTCCATAGGCTTTATATCCTACAAAGCCCTTCTCTTCCAGCCCCCGTACAAGGGTAGAAACAGTATTGTAATGCGGTTTCGGCTCATCATAGAATGATAGAAGCTCACGAACAAACATAGGTCCATGTTCCCAGAATATACACATAATCTCTTCCTCTTTCGTGGTCAATCGTTTCATCTGTTTCATAGTTGAATATATTATTTAGTTCTTACAATGGCACAAATATAATACTATTATTCGAACAAACAACTAATCACATTAGTTAATCTACTAATTAATGCAGTTGTTTAACTAATATTATTAGTAGATATATTTTTCACCTTATTATATATACAATAAAAAAGGCATATCATCTGATAAATATCCGATATGCCTAATTCTATTATTTTTGAATTATTATTTCCGCCTTCGGGCAGGTAATACTATCCATAGAACAATATACCCCAATAAGCCTGAGAGAATAGTTCCTGACAGCACTCCGAACTTAGCCTGATTCAATAGAATAGGAAAGTTTGCTCCAAAAGAAAGATTGGCAATAAAAAGTGACACCGTAAAACCAATCCCTCCCAAAAGAGCGATACCGGAAAGATTCGTCCAAGTCATACCCGGCGGCATCGGAGTCAGTTTTATCTTTATAGCCAACCAAGTAAAGAAGTAAATTCCTGCAAACTTTCCGAACAATAAGCCTGCTGCTACTGCAATACCTACATCTCCTACCAACTCGCCGCCACCACTAAAGACGACGCCGGCATTGACAAATGCAAACAACGGAAGGATCAAATAATTGACAGCTCCATGCAAATTATCTTCAAAAGACTGAAGGGGGCTAATAACACGGTCGGAAAGCTTGATTCAACCTCTTTCAGTTTGGCAATCTGCTCATTAGTTAACACAATACTTCCCGATTCCATCACTGGGAAACCTGCGATTGTATGACGAATATGCTCAATGTATTTCCCTACATCCAGACGAGGCTTCGCCGGAATAACAAAAGCCAGAATAACTCCCGAAATAGTACTATGGATACCCGATTGCAAAAATAAATACCATATAACGACACCAATCACTAAAAAAGAAAATCTTATTCGTCGCACCACGCTTACCTATAAAATAAAGTAGAATGTAAAAAGTAAGACAGCTACCAGAATGTATCCATACGACACATGCGAACTATAGAAAATAGCAATTACGAGAATACCTCCAATATCATCAACCACTGCAAAAGCCGTCAGAAATATCTTCAGACTCAACGGAACGCGACTTCCCAACAAACTCAAGACTCCTAACGAGAAAGCAATATCCGTCGCCATTGGAATAGCCAGCCCCTGCCCTCCCTCACTACCCGGAGGACAAATTGACATAAAAACGAGCACCGGCAGCAGCATCCCCCCACAAGCAGCAATAAAGGGAAGCGCTGCTTTGCGGAAAGAAGAAAGTTCACCCACTAATAACTCCCGCTTAATCTCCAACCCTACCAATAAGAAAATATAGTCATCAGTCCATCATTGATGAACTCAATCATCCGCAGATTCTCTCCACCATGCGAAAGCAGATTAAAATCACCAATCTGCAAATGAAGAACTCATGCAAGAGGAACTCCTGATAAACCGGAGCTACCGGAGAATTAGCGATAATAGCAGCTGCAATTGCCGCTACAAACAAGAGGATACTCGCCGCAATATTCATTGACGAGAAATTTCGCATAGTACGCAAAATTGTCATAATGAAAAGTGTTTATAGTATTAGATTCGCAATATACGGATTTTCTCAATCATTATAGCTCCTTAAAGCCAGGTTTTTCACCCAAAGAACAAATATGCCCGTCAAAATAAGGTTCAATACCAATGTAAGCACAGAGATTACCAATGCCGGACCTCCGAGATTATAACCTAATGCAATAAATATAATTCCGGCACCTACCTCTCCACGAGTGAACATACCAATAGAAAGAGCCAGTCGTTCGCTCAACTTCCGGTCACGATAGAAGAACATCGGACAAAGTTTTCCTATATTCGACAAGAAAGAGACTATGACAACATGGAACAAAATCATCCCCCATGACATCATTTCCTGCGAACCTGTCACCGAATGAGTACCTGCATGAGTTTCCGCAAAGTTGACTCCGATAAAATGAGGCATACTCATTCCTACCAGGAACATAAAGAAGAAGGAAATTCCGGTAGAGACTTTCCGTTCCACAGGGGTGTCATGTTCCTTCATGCTTCATAATCATACCCAATACAAATGCCGGAAGCAGCACCTCAATATGGATACTTCCCGCCTCTCCGTACAGTTCTTTACTGCCAAGATAAAGTATCTGCGTAGCCAGAAATATGATAACCGAGTAGAACAGGATAGCTTTCCAGTCCTGACGCCAATCGTATTTATTCAACTGCCGCCAACCGACAGACAGCAACATAAACACAATCACCACGACAATAATCAACTGCCAGCGCAACCCGATCATCATAATCTGAAGAGGAATCATCAAAAGAATCGTATCCAAGTCATCGAAAATAGCCAATACCTGTATCTTCTTATAAATCCAGCTGGACTTCAAACCGATAGCCGCCAACATCGTAAATAAAATGCCGGCTGACGTAGGCGCAGCAAAACGGCTTAACAACAGGTTTTCTTTCCAAGCCTCCCAACTGTTCCAGTAATCAGGCGGAAGAAGTACGAATACGTAATAGATAGCAATCATAAACCAAGGTAAGGCGGCAGTAGCCATCGCTATAAAGTAATCTTGAGCGTAACTTTTCCACCGTGACCTTATCAAGCACGAACTCACGCCCTACATTAATCATTATAAAACTAAGACATACATAGAGTAGTACATTCGACAGGATTTAACAGCTCCATACCCTTCTCCCGCTATCATCGGAAGGAATTGTGAAATCACGAGCCCCAACATCAGGAAGCCCGAAAAAGACAGAACTTTTCTCATATTTATAGTTGTTTGTTGCAAAAAGTAATTGCCAAGGAAAGCTCTGCAGACAGAAGGCAATCACCTGGTGTATTAAAAAACTAACCGCAAGCCGATTTGTTCAGAATATCTCTCTGAAAAATCGCTTGCGGCGTTTTTTAATCCAGCTTCAGTACGGCGAGGAAGGCTTTTTGCGGCACTTCCACGTTACCGATTTGTTTCATTCGTTTTTTACCTTTTTTCTGCTTTTCAAGCAGTTTACGTTTACGGCTTACGTCACCACCATAACACTTCGCTGTTACATCCTTGCGAACCGCCTTAATGGTTTCACGAGCTATAATCTTCGCCCCGATAGCTGCCTGAATGGCGATATCAAACTGCTGCCGCGGAATAAGCTCTTTCAGTTTCTCACACATCCGGCGTCCCATATCGTAAGCGTTATCAATAGTGTCAAAGTAGAAAGTGCATCAACCGGTTCACCGTTCAACAAAATATCCAGCTTTACCAGTTTAGAAGTACGGAAACCATTGGGATGATAGTCAAACGACGCATACCCTTTAGAAATACTCTTCAAACTTATCATAGAAGTCAATCACAATTTCTCCCAAAGGCATGTTGTAATAGATTTCCACACGGTTACCGGAGATATATTCCTGTTTAAGGAATTCACCGCGCTTGCCCAGACAGAGGGTCATAATAGGACCAATATAATCGGTAGTAGTGATAATGGATGCTTTGATATAAGGCTCTTCGATATGGTCGATCAAAGTCGGGTCGGGCATACCACCGGGATTATGCACTTCTCTCATATTACCTTGCTTGTCATATATATTGTAAGATACGTTAGGCACGGTAGTAATCACATTCATATCAAATTCACGGTCGAGACGCTCCTGCACTATTTCCATGTGAAGCAATCCGAGAAATCCACAACGGAAACCGAAACCCAAAGCCAACGAAGACTCCGGCTGGAAAGTCAGCGAAGCGTCGTTCAACTGTAACTTTTCCAGAGACGCGCGAAGTCTTCAAAATCTTCCGCCTCAATCGGGTACACTCCGGCAAATACCATAGGCTTTACTTCCTCAAACCCTGCGATAGCTTATCACACGGACGGGCTATATGTGTAATGGTATCTCCCACTTTTACCTCTTTCGAAGTTTTGATACCGGAAATTATATAGCCTACATCCCCCGTACGAAGTTCGTTACGAGGCACCATATCCATTTTCAACACCCCTATTTCATCGGCATCATACTCTTTTCCCGTATTGAAGAACTTTACCTTATCGCCCTTGCGGATCACTCCGTTTTCAATCTTGAAATAAGCTATGATACCACGGAAAGAGTTGAATACAGAGTCGAAAATCAATGCCTGCAACGGTGCTTCCTCATTACCTTCGGGATGCGGAATACGTTCGATCACAGCAGCCAGGATTTCTTCTACTCCCATTCCGTCTTGCCGGATGCACGAATTACCTCATCACGCTTGCAGCCCAGCAATTCTACGATTTCGTCCTCCACTTCTTCGGGATTGGCGCTCGCCATATCGCATTTATTGATGACCGGAATAATTTCCAGATCGTGCTCAATGGCCATATAAAGATTCGAGATCGTTTGCGCCTGCACTCCCTGCGAAGCGTCTACAATAAGCAGCGCCCCTTCACAAGCAGCGATAGAACGTGATACCTCATACGAAAAGTCCACGTGTCCCGGAGTGTCAATCAGGTTAAGGACATACTTCTCCCCCTGATAAGTGTACTCCATCTGGATCGCATGGCTCTTGATAGTAATACCTCTTTCCTTTTCCAGATCCATATTATCAAGCATCTGCCCGTTAGTCACCTGAATAGTGTTAGTAAACTCCAACAAGCGGTCGGCCAACGTCGACTTACCGTGGTCAATGTGGGCAATAATGCAGAAGTTGCGAATATTCTTCATTCTGAATTCTTATTATTTTAGCTTTTTGGTGTGCAAAGATACGTAAATGACGGAATATAAAAAAATGCGTTGATAACATTATGAACAATGTACCAACGCATTTTTTATTGCTTAAGTGAGTTACTCGCTTAGATCAATTTGATGAAGAGTTCACCTTCAACTTCTTCAGCAGAAACTTTATCTTCTCTCAATAACCAGCCAAGGCCGAGGAACAGATCTTTGTCAACCAATTTAGTTGCTTTTTTAAGCTGCTTGGCAGTCATTCCTTCTGTTTCATTCAGTGCATTCCAGATATTACCTGCAATTACACCAGCTTTTTCTTTCAACATTTGCTTTTGCAATTATAGTTAGACATGCTTAAAATCATCCGGCCCGAAAGCTTTCAGATTTTATTTCGGGGACAAAGATAGTTATTTTTATGTTATAGAACACTTTGTTGAGTGTTTTTTTGCTCGTTTTTGTAATAAAAAAAGCATTTTTTCTTATTTAGGGTGTTTTTCGAGGTATTCCTAGACCAGATTCTTGCCGCTTCTTCTACCATTTTAGCACACGGACGCTTGCTATAATACTGAGTTTTACGTTCTTCGGGAATAGTAGAAACGGGATCTTTTTTCTTCAATCCCAACAATTCGCCACAAATCAGCGACCCGTTACGTTTCTTAAATTCAGCCGCCAGTTCCTGCACCACCGCATAATTGGCAGCTTTACCCTCCCGGTCAGTTGCTTCCGTAGCACCGGTTTCCAGCCGCCACCAGGAAGAGGCCGCAAGCAGCTCCACACGTCTCACGCATCCGCCCGATACCTCCGCCAAAAGAGGCAGACATGCGTACCGCCTGTTCTTGAGTGAAACCATACATATCGGCAAATGCAGCTACTACAGACTGCGAGCAGTTATATCCACTCTTAAAAAGCTCTACAGCTTTTTGTATTCTATCTTCCATGCTATTTTCTGTTTTTATTTTCATGCAAAAGTATAAAAAAGTATCTTTGCAGCCGTTTTATTAACCAAAGAAAGTTATGGCTACAACATTTGATATTCAACTACCCATGCATTACTCACGCGGATTTCATCTGATCACGCGTGACATCGTTTCCCAACTGCCGGCACTTCCCGAAAGTGGTCTGCTGGTGGTCTTTATCAAACATACTTCGGCGGGACTGACTATCAATGAGAACGCAGATCCAGATGTTCGCCACGATTTCCAGACTTTCTTCAATAAACTGGTTCAACCCGACGGTGCTCCCCATTACTTCATTCATACGCTTGAAGGGCCGGACGACATGAGCGCTCACATCAAGGCTTCTCTGGTGGGTAGTTCCGTCACGATCCCCATTAAAAATCACCGTCTGAACCTCGGAACATGGCAAGGTGTCTACCTCTGCGAGTTTCGCGATGGAGGAGACACCCGTAAATTGAGTATTACTATCCTGTAATATTTCCAATAAAATTGCGTTACCGTCCCGTCTTTAAGGAAAATCAGCGTTCTATTTCCAAAGCCATCGGACAATGATCTGAATGAACAGCCCCATTCAGTATGCTTGCGCTTTTCAGCAACGGACGTACCGGCTCACTGGTCATGCAATAATCAATCCGCCAGCCTTTATTCTTGGCACGCGAGTTAAAACGGTAACTCCACCAGGTATACTCCTGCTTTTCCGGATAAAGCATACGGAAAGAATCAATAAATCCTGCTGATAGGAAGCGAGTCATCCATTCCCGTTCTTCCGGTAAAAAGCCACTGTTTGTTGCGTTACGGACAGGATCATGGATATCAATCGGCTCATGACAAATATTATAGTCACCGCAGAGGATGAGGTTGGGACGAGTCTTGCGCAGTTCTGTCACATATTTCTGAAAGTCTTCCAGCCACACCATTTTAAAAGCCTGCCGTTCGTCTCCACTCGTTCCCGAAGGGTGATAAACACTGACTACCGATAAGTCTCCGAAATCTGCCCGGATGAAGCGTCCTTCATTATCATACGCCTCTATTCCCATCCCATATTCCACATGGTCGGGCTCCTGCTTGGTGAGTATAGCCACTCCACTGTATCCTTTCTTTTGTGCCGAATACAGATAAGACTTGTAACCCAACGCTTCAAACACCTCTCCCGGATACTGGTCCGGTTGCAGTTTCGTTTCTTGCAGACAAAGAATATCAGGATTCTCCTGCGCCAGCCATTCCGGCAAACCTTTAGATACAGCAGCACGAAGCCCGTTTACATTATAAGTAATAATCTTCATCATTTTATATTTTATAGATTTATGTTCATTTTATGAAAACAAAAGCATGATATTCAGTACCGAAACAATAATGGCAATCGAATACAACACAAACGTACTCCAACGACTATTGACATAATCTCCCATCACCTTTCGGGAAGACGTCAGTCCCACCTGCAAAAATACCGTGAAAGGTAATTGAATACTCAGTACCATCTGCGAGATAATCAATCCCTTAAAAGGATCTCCAATAAAGAAAATCAGCAATAGCGCAATTCCCAGTGAAAGGATCACACCCACCTGCGAGTGACTGTCTTTGATATGATAAGATTCACCGAAGATACCCGCAAAGATAGAACCTGCCGCCATTCCACTTGTAATGGTAGATGAAATACCCGCCATCAGCAAAGCCAGTGCAAACACGATTGCCGCATTACTTCCCAACAAAGGTTCGAGCAATGACTTAGCCTGTTGCAATTCCTCCACCTGGATGCCGCTTTTAAAGAAGGTAGCGGCCGCCAGAAGAATCATGGCACTGTTAATCGCCCAGCCGACAATCATCGAGAAAAGCGTATCGAACAACTCATATTTCAAATACTTTCTTAATAGAAGCATCATCTTTCTTATTATATTCGTGACTCTGTATTACCTCCGAATGAAGAAACAGATTATGAGGCATCACTACCGCTCCCAGCACACTCATGATAATCAGCATACTTCCCTTTCGGAAAAGAAGGAGTCACCCAACCCATCGTTGCAGCCGGCCAGTCTATTTCTACCAAAACAACTCATAAATGAACGAGAGCCCGATAACAGAAACAAATGCAATGATGGAACGCTCTATCTTTTTATACGAATTAGTGAAAAGCATGATGGAAACAAAAAGAGTGGTCAGCACCGCCCCCCACATTATAGGCATATCAAATAACATCTCCAATGCGATGGCCCCTCCCAGAATCTCAGCCAGCGAAGTAGAGATAGAAGCCAATACTGCTGTACCCAGAATAGGACGCGACACCCATTTGGGAGTGTATTTAGTGGCAGCTTCCGAAAGGCAAAGCCCTGTGACAATGCCTAAGTGAGCCACATTATGTTGGAGGACAATCAGCATGATGGTGGATAATGTAACCACCCAAAGTAGGGAATACCCGAATTCGGAACCTGCGGCAAAGTTGGAAGCCCAGTTTCCCGGATCAATAAAACCCACAGTAACCAAAAAGTCCCGGTCCGATATATTTAAAGAGATCCAGTCCACCCAGATATCGCTTATGATCTTTGCGTTTTAAGTCTTGAAAAATATTCTTCATTTTTGCATAATAGTTTATCAACTACAAATATACTTATAAATAACGACCGAGGATTGATTTTGGTTCAAAATACCGACAAATAGGGAAAGGCACGGCAAACAAAAAAAGCCTCCGACAAAATGAATTGCCGGAGGCCAGTGTATATCTTATAAAGGAAAACTTCCGTTAATACCCCATTTCATGCAGTGCATGACACAACTGATCGGGGCAGGACGTCGGTCTGCCACCGCAACGAACCCCTTCAAGCTCTTTGATCACTTCTTCTACCTTCATGCCTTTCACCAGGCGTGAAATTCCTTGAAGATTACCGTTACATCCTCCCCAGAAAGCCACTTCCTTCACCACTCCATCTTCCACATTCAGTTCGATGTTTGTGCTGCAAGTACCCTGGGTTCTATAAACATATTCCATAATCCGCTTACTCTCCGCCTTCTTCCGGTTTCATGTTTGTATAGACGGTCTGAACATCATCAAATTCTTCCAGACGCTCTACCATCTTATCTAGTGTTTCACGTTGTTCAGGAGTTACATCTTTTAGATCATTCGGAATATATGTGAAATCTCCACCCACTTCTTCGAAGCCACATTCTTCAGTGTTTCTGAATTGCTGCGTAGCTCTTCGGATTACCATAGATGGTGATAGTTCCTTCTTCATCATCCTCTTCGTATTCATCTTCCACGTCATAGTCAATCAGGTCAAGGATCAATTCTTCCATATCCATTCCCTCTTTCTTTTTGAAAGTGAACATGCACTTATGGTCGAAAAGGAAAGCCAGAGAACCCATAGTTCCGAGGTTACCGCCGAATTTATTGAATACGGAGCGTACATCAGCTACCGTGCGGGTCGTATTATCAGTCAGCGTATCTACAAAAACAGCAATTCCGTGAGGACCGTATCCTTCGTAAGTCATGCTCTTGTAGTCGCTCTGGTCTTTACCCATTGCGTTTTTGATAGCACGTTCGATATTGTCCTTCGGCATATTCTCACGCTTACAAGTAGCGATCACCGAACGCAGTGTAGGGTTATTTTCAGGTTCCGGACCGCCAGCCTTTACAGCTATGGCGATCTGTTTACCCAGTCTTGTAAATGTTTTAGCCATGTGCCCCCATCTTTTCAGTGCGGCCTTTCTATATTCAAATGCTCTTCCCATTGGTTTATATTAATTTAGATTGAAATTTAAAGTTTATCTAAGTTTAGCACCCAGTTTATCTTCCAGATTCTTCACCAGTTTCGACATAATCTTATCGATCATCTTATCATTCAAAGTCTGGTTTCATCCTGAAGCAGGAAGCTCACTGCATACGACTTCTTGCCTGCTTCAAGGTTTTTACCTTCGTACACATCGAAGAGTTCCACTTCTTTCAGCAGCTTCTTCTCTGTTTCGTAAGCAATCTTTTCAATTTCGGCAAACTGCACATTCTTGTCAAGCAACAATGCCAGGTCACGTTTCACGGCAGGGAACTTGGAGATTTCCTTGTAGCTGATCTTCACCGAACGGATAGCTTTCATCAGCTCCTTCCAGTTCAAGTCAGCAAAATACACTTCATTGTCGATATCAAACGCTTTCAACAGCTTCTTCGTCACAACACCGAAAGAGGCAAGACGCTTCCCCCCCTTGGTATTGACAGAAAGTGCAGTAGCAAAAATATCGTCAGTCAGATTACCTACAACCAGATTGTGCAAATCCAGTCCCAGACGCTTTAATATATTTTCTACATAAGCCTTCAATTCATATACCGAGCTGTTCTCATCTGCATGCGCCCATGAATTGGAAACCTTCTTACCGGTTACCCACAAGCCCAGGTGATAATCTTCCGAATAAGGAGCCAGTACTTTCTCTTCATTCTTCTTGTCAGCATTGAAGTAATAACAATTACCGAATTCGAAGAATTTCAAATCGGCGTTCTTACGATTTGCGTTATGAGCAATACTTTCCAGTCCACCGAACAGCAAGGTCTGACGCATAGCGTTCAAATCAGCACTCAACGGATTGAGCAACATCACCAGGTGGTTGGACGGATAGTTCTCCAAGCCATCGTAATAAGCCGCACGAGTCAGAGAGTTGTTCAATATTTCGTTGAAACCACAGCCAACCAATTGTTCTGCAACCAAATTCTGTAATTTATTTGATTTATCATGTTCACCTTTTGTAGTCAGGCTGGACTTCAGCGTAGACGGAATTTCTACATTATTGTATCCATAGATGCGAAGAATATCCTCAATCACATCGCAATCACGCTGCACATCTACACGATAAGGGAGGAACAGCCAATGTCAGTCCTTCAGCTGTCTCATTCGTAATCTTCATTTCCAGGCTGGTCACAATGCTCTTGATTGTCTCCACCGGAATCACTTTACCAATCAACGAATTTACCTTCTCATAAGACAAGTCTACCACGAAGTCCTGTGGAGCAGCAGCACATACATCCTTTATTTCGGATGAGATAGTACCGCCAGCCAGTTCTTTCACCATCAAAGCAGCCAGTTTCAGGCAATAAATCACACCGTTCGGGTCGATACCACGTTCGAAACGGAAAGAAGCATCCGTATTCAATCCGTGACGACGAGCCGTCTTACGCACCCATGTCGGATGGAAATAAGCGCTTTCGATGAATACGTCTGTCGTAGCTTCAGTAGAACCGGAATCCAGTCCGCCGAATACACCGGCAATACACATCGCTTCTTCTTTGTTGCAGATCATCAGATCGCGTTCGTTCACTTACGTTCCACTTCGTCCAATGTGACGAACGGAGTTCCTTCTGCCATTGTCTTCACAATCACTTCATTGCCTTTAATCTTTCCGGCATCGAAGCAATGCAACGGCTGACCGAAAGCATGAACGATATAGTTCGTAATATCCACTACATTATTAATAGGACGCACACCGATCAGACGCAATTTGTTTCTGCAGCCATTCCGGGCTCTCCTTCACCGTTACACCTTTCACGGTAACACCGGCATAATGCGGACAAGCTTCGCTGTTTTCCACTATTACTTCGATGTCCAGATCGTGGTTTTCACTTTAAACCCGTCTACTGACGGACGCTGTAAAGTAGCCTGTTTACCATTCTGGATCAGGTAAGCATACAAGTCACGGGCTACCCCATAGTGAGAACAAGCATCGGCACGATTCGGAGTGATATCCACTTCCAGCACATAGTCGCTCTTGATATTATAATAGTCTTTGGCGAGAGTACCCGGCACAGCTTCAGCCGGCAACACAATGATTCCTGCATGATCGGTACCGATACCGATTTCGTCTTCTGCACAAATCATCCCTGTAGATTCTACACCACGGATTTTTGACTTCTTGATAGTAAAACATTCATCACCGTCATAAAGTTTTGTACCCAAAGTAGCTACCACTACTTTCTGTCCGGCAGCTACATTCGGAGCACCACATACAATCTGCACAGGTTCACCGTCTCCCAGATTGACAGTAGTAATATGCAAATGGTCAGAATTCGGGTGTTCTTCGCAGGTCAGCACTTCACCGATCACCAGTCCTTCCAAACCACCTTTAATGGTTTGCACTTCTTCTACACCACCTGTTTCCAAGCCAATAGACGTCAACGCAGCAGCCGTTTCATCGGGCGTCAGGTCGAAGTTGACATACTCTTTCAGCCAGTTATAAGAGATATTCATATAATTAATTTTTTATTGTTTCTCAAAAAGATTTGCAAAGTTAATAAGATTTTTCGGTTGACATAGAACGATTTGAGAGAAAAATGTCAAGAGAAGCTAAACTAACAAGGTACCAGACTGTATTATTCTTCAATAAATTCAGGATTAGTGACGGTAGTGACAAAAATAGAGGGAGATATTATAGTATATATAGGAAAATAATTAATTCGAATTTTTATTTTCCATTTTACTAATTATTTATTTTCCTTTATATACTCTCAAACCTGATATTTTCCGTCATTACCGTCACTAACCGGTATCAGAATACTCTCAATCCCTGATACAAAAAAAGACCGACCGCTCGATTGGAATCAATCAAGCGGTCGGTTTTATCTGTTCAACCGTATCTTTCATTATAAAAGAGCGGTCGATCTTCCCCAATCAAACGGTCGTTTTCGTCCGATCAAGCAGTTGTTTCTATTCCATTATACGATCGTTTTAGAAAGGCAATGGTCCTTCCGTTGCACCGAACGGATTATTCCCCTGCGGAACAAAATCGGGTTCCGGCGGAGGCGGGGCCACAGAGCCTGCATTAAGTTTAGACCCCAGCATAGCACCTGTAGGTTCACCCGGCATCGGTATCACCATATCATCCTCCGGATTAGAGAATCGTGTAAACTCACCTTTGAATCGGAGTAAGACTTCGCCTACCGCACCATTACGATGCTTGGCTATCACAATTTCCGCCATACCGCGCAGGTCGTTACCACGATCGTCCTGGTAAATCTTATAATATTCCGGACGGTGGATAAAGCACACCATATCGGCATCCTGCTCGATGGCACCCGACTCACGAAGGTCACTCAACTGCGGACGTTTACCGTCAATACCTTCACGACTTTCCACACCACGATTCAACTGTGACAAGGCAATAATCGGAATATTCAGTTCTTTCGCCAATCCCTTCAACGAACGTGAAATCGTACTTACCTCTTCCTGGCGGCTACCAAATGACATTCCGCTCGCATTCATCAACTGAAGGTAGTCGATAATAATAATCCTTACTCCATGTTCGCGTACCAGACGACGAGCTTTAGTACGAAGTTCAAATACCGACAGCGAAGGAGTATCATCCACGTAAAGCGGAGCATCCAGCAGGTCTTTCAGTTTGTAGTCCAACTGTTGCCACTCATAATTTGCCAACTGTCCACTTTTGATCTTCTCACTCGGAATCTCACAGACATTCGCAATCAAACGGTTCACCAACTGAACGTTACTCATTTCAAGAGAGAACAACGCTACCGGATTCCGATAATCCACAGCAATATTCTTAGCCATAGAAAGAACGAAGGCCGTCTTACCCATGGCCGGACGGGCGGCAATTATGATAAGGTCTGAATTCTGCCAACCGGAAGTCATCTTGTCCAGTTTTGTAAAACCACTCTCAAGGCCACTCAAACCGTCGGTTCCGTTGGCAGCCCTTCTGAATCAGTTTGTAGGCCTCGTCAATCACCGGATTGATCTGCGTATAATCCTTTTTCATGTTCTGCTGCGAGATCTCAAAAAGCTTACCTTCCGCCTCCTGCATCAAGTCGTCCACATCCAGCGTTTCATCAAACGCCTTACTCTGAATATTACTTGTAAATGTTATCAGTTCGCGCGCCAGAGATTTCTGTGCAATAATACGGGCGTGATATTCAATATGTGCTGATGAAGCAACCTTACTACTCAACTGAGTAATATAAGAAGGGGCCTCCCACCTCTTCCAGATCACCACTTTTGCTAAACTGTTCCTTTACAGTCAGAATATCCACCGGCTTCTGATTCACCGCAAGATCGGTGATAGCAGCATAAATCAATTGATGACGATGTTCATAAAATGACTCCGGGCGAAGAATCTCACTCACCAATGAGTAAGCGTCTTTCTCAATCATCAAAGCTCCCAAAACTGCCTCTTCCAACTCCGGCGCCTGAGGTTGAATACGACCATAATCATTGACCGGTTGTACTTTAGTTGATTTTGTGTTACGGGAATTTCTTCTTTGTTCAGCCATCTGCCTATATACAATTTTATGATTTACAATTTATGATCGGCCTTCAGACATAGCCAAAGCCGAAAGGGATGACAAAGATAGAATATTATAATGAAGAAAGGATAAGGAAAAATGAAGATTTTAGTAACTTTGTCACCAATAGTATAAATTTGCGACCTATAATTTAAAATTCAAAAATAATAATTCAGAACTTATATGATCACTTTCCCCAACGCCAAAATAAACCTGGGACTTTCCATCACGGAGAAGCGCCCGGACGGATATCACAATCTTGAAACCGTATTCTACCCTGTAGCTCTCGAAGATGCGCTGGAAATCCGGACCTGCCCCCAAGCAGACAACAAGTTCTCTCTACATCAGTACGGGATGGAGATATCCGGCAACACGACAAAACTACTATGCAATGAATCTTTCCTGTCTATGCCGGGGAGACATAAGTACTATTTACGAATATTCGCATATCATAAATAGCTTCAGGCTGATTTTGTATAATTATAAAAAACAAATGCGGGGAGGCATTTGTTTTTGCCTCACAAATTTTGTTAAAAACACAAATAAGTTTTCATTGAATCCCTCTTTCACGAAGTTTCAATTGCCAGTTCCATGCAGAGCGTAAAGTATCTTCAAGGTTTGTTTCTGCTTTCCAACCCAGCTCATTTATTAGCAAAATCAGGGTTAGCCCAAACTTTTTCAATGTCACCTGCACGACGTCCGACGATCTGATAATTAAATTTAACGCCGGTAGCTTTTTCAAAGGTGTTGATTAATTCCAATACAGAAACACCACGTCCCGTACCAATATTAAATACTTCTACTTTTTCTTTTTGTTTCTGTTCCAAAATGCGACGGATTGCAATCACGTGTGCTTTAGCCAAGTCAACAACGTTGATAAAGTCACGGATACAAGAACCGTCCGGCGTATCATAATCATCGCCGAATACACTTAGTTTCTCACGGATACCCATCGCTGTCTGAGTCAGATATGGAATCAGGTTTTGAGGAACCCCATTCGGAAGTTCACCCAGCAATGCCGTAGGATGCGCGCCAATCGGATTGAAATAACGCAGCAGAATAGCATTATCGGAGCACCGGAAGCTATTGTATCACGGATAATTTCTTCATTAATCTGTTTTGTATTACCATAAGGAGATTCCGCCTTCTTAATCGGAGCCTCTTCCGTTACAGGAAGTTCATCCGGCTGCCCGTATACGGTGCAGGAAGACGAGAATACGATGCCTTCTACTCCATGCTTCGGCATTAGCTCGAAGAGGTTAATCAATGAAACCAGGTTGTTGCGGTAATACAACAACGGTTTTTGTACCGATTCGCCTACAGCCTTACTAGCTGCAAAATGGATGATCGCCTTAATTCCTTTATATTTGGTAAATACTGCATCAAGACCGGCGTAATCCAAGCAATCCAACTCCTCGAATGCAGGACGAATACCCGATACTTTTTCTATGTTATCAACTACATCTGCGCTGGAGTTTGACAAATTATCAATAATAACAACTTCATAACCTGCGTTTTGAAGTTCCACCACCGTGTGAGAACCAATATAACCGGTTCCACCCGTAACTAAGATTTTCCCTTTCATATTAAATATAGATAATTTAGCTTTTAGGTTATCAATACGCCACAAATGTAAGGAAATAAATTAATAAAAACAGAAAAAGGGGGATAAATTTTAGTTTATCCCCCTTCCACTTTATTTCCGTTTTTTCTTCTTTAAATCTTCACAACCCCCGAAAAGCCCATGAATGCCATTGCCAGCAGTCCGGCAGTAATCAAAGCTATCGGAGTACCCTGCATACCTTTCGGTACACTAACCAGGCTCATTTGCTCGCGCAGGCCTGCAAACAGTGTCAGTGCCAAGCCGAAACCAAGTGCCGTGGAGAATGCATAAACCACTCCCGTCAGCAAATCATAATCTTTTCTGGATAACAAGGATTGCCACACCCAGAATACAACAGTTGGTTGTAATCAGCGGCAGGAACACGCCCAGTGCCTGATACAAAGAAGGAGAAACTTTCTTCAGGATAATTTCTACCATCTGCACCAATGCGGCAATCACCAAGATAAAGGTAATAGTCTGCAAATAGCCCAAATCAAAAGCGTCGAGCACATACTTCTGAATAAGGAATGTCACGATAGTGGCGATGGTGAGCACGAATGCCACCGCTGCCGACATGCCCAATGCAGTCTCCACTTTCTTGGAAACTCCCAAGAACGGGCAAATTCCCAAGAATTGCGACAATACGATGTTGTTTACAAAGATTGCCGAGATAAATATCAATATATATTCCATAATCATTAAATTAAGAATTAAAAACTAAAAATTAAAAGCCCGGCAGCCTACCGCCGATACGTTCTCAATTTTTTCATTTTTAATTTTTCATTATTAATTCTTCTTCATACTGTTGATTAAAGCAATGAGATAGCCCAATGCGATGAATGCACCCGGAGCAAGGACAAATACCAACATGCCGTATTCTTCAGGAAGGATACTCAAGTTGAATATCTTGCCGGTTCCCAGGAACTCACGCACGGCACCCAGTAATGTCAGTGCAATGGTAAAGCCCAAGCCCATGCCCAGACCGTCGAACAAGGAAGCCACCGGATTGTTTTTGGCAGCAAATGCCTCGGCACGTCCCAATACGATACAGTTTACAACAATCAGCGGAATGAACAGGCCCAGTGTGGCGTACAATGCAGGAACGTAAGCTTGCATTATCATCTGCAACAGTGTCACAAATGATGCTATGACTACAATGAATGAAGGGATACGCACCATATCCGGAATCAGATTCTTGATGGCAGAAATCACCACATTGGAACATATCAGCACGAACATTGTAGCCAGTCCCATACCCATACCGTTAATGGCAGAGGAAGTGGTACCCAGTGTAGGACACATACCCAGCAGGAGCACAAACGTAGGATTCTCTTTGATAATCCCGTTCATCATAACTTTAAAATTATTCATATCTTCTACTCCTTTCTTTATTTAGCGCTGAGTGTATCCACAGCTGCGGGAGCTGCGGAATCAGCAGGTTGTTCAACATTCTTTTGAGTAGCGCCGGTAGTGCCGTCGGCAGTTTCCTGACCGGCATAGGCAGCATAAGCCGCATTCACTGCATTCAAAAAAGCACGTGAGGTGATGGTAGACGCTGTAATGGCATCTACTTTACCACCGTCCTTGCTCACTGTCAATGCAGCTTCACCCGGATTCATGCCGGTGATGTCACCTTTATTGCCTTTCTTGAACCAGTCGGCAGCCTTGGAACCCAACCCCGGAGTTTCCACATGCGACAACAAGGAGTAGTCGATGATTTTGCCTTCAGCATCGAAACCGACCAACACTTTCAGCTCACCGCCAAAACCCATGGCAACAGCTTCCACAGCAGCTCCGATATATTCTCCGCCTTTGGTGGCAGGATATACAGAATACTGTACTCCGTTTACTTCCTGCATCTTCTTCTCGGCAATGGGGTCATTGTCGAAGCCCGGAACCACCGCACTTACGGCATCGCTCAAGGTCTTTGCATTGGCCTGCGCAATGGGCTCCTTCGTCAATTCGTTTACATAAGCCAGCAACGCTACGGAGATTGCGGTAACGCCCGTAAGTACCAGCAACATATTCTTTAAAGATGATTCTAACTTTTTCATTTCTTCTTCGCTACCTCCCCAAAGCGTTTAGGTTTACAATAGGTGTTAATCAGCGGAGTGAACGCATTCATAATCAGAATGGCAAACGACATACCCTCCGGATATGCACCGAACAGACGGATGATGACAGTCAGTAGGCCGATGCAAACACCATAAATCAGCATACCTTTCTTGCTCATCGGAGAAGTCACGTAGTCAGTAGCCATAAAGACAGCACCCAGCATCAGACCACCGGACAACAACTGTACGACCGGGGATACATAAAGTTCCGGATTGACCAGATACATGATACCGGAGAACACGAATACCGTCACCAGAATAGATACCGGAATGTGCCAGGTGATGATTTTCTTCCACAACATGTAGAACAAACCAAGCAGCAGCGCCAAAGCACTCACCTCACCGAGACATCCTCCATTATTACCTATCAGAAGGTCGAAAGCTCCCGGAAGGTCGCTCAGGGACATGCCCGGAGCACCATTGATGACACCTTTCATAATAGCCAGCGGCGTAGCAGCCGTCGTGGCATCCGTATAGGCTGTCAACTGGCCTACAGCCGGCCATGTCGTCATCTGCACGGGGAATGAAAGCAACAGGAATACACGTCCTGCCAGTGCAGGGTTAAAGGGATTGCAACCCAAACCTCCGAAGGACATCTTGCCTACCCCGATGGCAAACAAGGCACCAAGGATGATAATCCAGATGGGCAGGTTGGAAGGCAGGTTAAAGGCCAGCAACACACCGGTAATGATGGCAGAGCCGTCGGTGATGGTTGTGGTCTCTTTTTTCATGAGGAATTTGCCGATGGCCCATTCAAAGAACAAGCAGGCTGCTACGGAAGTTGCCGTAACAATCAGCGCACCCAGTCCGAAAAAGTAAAGCGAAACGAGGAATGCCGGAATCAATGCGATAAGCACACCGTACATATTCTTCTTCACGCTGTCACCGCCGTGAACGTGGGGCGAAAGGGATACGATTAATTTATTCATACTTCGTTATTTTTTAGCTTGACGTGCACGGATCATCGCTCCTACCTTACCCTTACCCAAGCGGATATAATCCAGCATCGGACGGTTGGAAGGACAAGTGAACTGGCATGAACCGCATTCTATACACGACATAATGTCTTCTTTCTCTACTCTTTCAAAATCTCCGTGGGCCGAAACGGTAGCCAGCAGATACGGCTCCAACCCCATCGGGCAGGCTCCCACGCACTTGGCACAACGGATACAAGGCTGTACTTCGCCGCGCTTGGCTTCCTTCTCGTTCATAATCAGAATACCGGAGCTTCCTTTGGCTGTCGGTACATCCGTATTTACCAGAGCTTTACCCATCATCGGGCCACCGCCGATAATCTTACCCGTATCTTCGGGCAGACCGCCGCAAGCTTCAATCAGCTGCTTCATCGGCGTACCGATACGTGCCAGGAAATTGGACGGCTTTGCCAACGACTTACCGGTCACGGTAATGACACGCTCAAACAGAGGTTTGTTCTTCTGTACGGCCTGGTAAACGGCAAATGCGGTACCCACATTCTGCACCACAGCTCCCGTGGAGATAGGCAACGCACCGGCTGCAACCTGGCGACTGATGACAGCATCAATCAACTGCTTTTCACCACCCTGCGGATATTGTACCTTCAAGGGTACCACCTCGATACCTGCATAGCTGGAAGCAACCTTCGTCATCAGCTGGATGGCATCGGGCTTATTGTTCTCAATGCCGATGAATGCCTTGTTCACCTTTACCGCCTTCATCAGAATAGATACACCTACCATAATTTCCTCCGCATGTTCCAGCATCAGCTGATGGTCGGCAGTCAGATAGGGTTCGCACTCTACGGCGTTGATGATGACACACTCTGCCTTGAATGCAGGAGGAGGACACAACTTGACCTGCGTAGGGAAGCATGCACCGCCCAGACCTACGATACCGGCATCAGCGATTTTCTTCACGATTTCCTCGGAGGTCAGACTGCATTCCTTCACCAACGTTTCGGAACGGTCAATGGATTCTTCCCATTCATCCCCTTCTACGTCAATGAATATAGCAGGCTTGGCGTAACCGCTGGCATCGACAATCGTGTCAATCTTAGCGACTTTCCCGCTGACAGACGAATGAATGGCTGCTGATACAAAACCGCCGGGCTCGGCAATCTTTGTACCCACTTTCACAACATCACCTTTGGCAACGATAGGCTTGGCAGGAGCACCGATGTGCTGTCCCAGCAAGATAGCGGCCTTGGCCGGAATCTCTGCCTTGATGATAGGCTGATGTGCTGAAAGTTTATTTTCGTGTGGATGGACTCCACCAATTGAAAATGTCTTCAACATACAATTCTGTATTTTTAGTCGTTTATTTACTTTATTAATTCATACCTCAACTTGGGAAGTCTAAACCTCTGCTTTAGGAGTCTCAACCTCAGCTTTAGGAACTGCAACCTTTACTTGGGGAGCTGTATCGTCAGCCTTCGGTTTGCGCGGCGGGAAGTTGAGGGCAATGATTGTGTTTTGCGGACAAGCTTCCTCGCACTTGCGACAGGATTTACACTTATTGGGGTCAATGTAAGCCAGATTGTTTTCCAGCGTGATAGCTTCGAACGGACAAGTCTTCACACACTTGCCGCAACCGATACATCTCACCGTACAAGCCTTGCGTGCTACAGCTCCCTTGTCCTTGTTTACACACTGTACGTAAATACGACGTGATTTCTTGCCTTGAGGACGGATTTCAATAATAGATTTCGGACAAGCCTTGGCACAAGCTCCACAAGCCGTACACTTTTCCTCATCCACTTCGGGAAGTCCGGTCTCCGGATTCATGTGGATAGCATCGAACTGGCAGGCAGCCACACAGTCGCCGCATCCCAGACAGCCATAACTACAACCCGTTTCACCACCATAGAGAGAAGCCGCAATGGCACAACTCTTGGCGCCATCGTATTGGTTCACACGAGGACGGTTGGCACAAGTTCCATTACATCTCACCACCGCAACCATAGGTTCGGCAGCAGCGGCATCCAAGCCCAGAATCTCGGCAATCTTTGTCATGACGGGCTGTCCACCCACCGGACAAAGTTTACCATCCAGCGAACCTGCCTTTACGCAAGCATCTGCAAATCCGCTACAACCGGGATAACCACATCCACCGCAATTTGCCTGAGGAAGCACCTCTGCTACCTGGGCAATCCGCGGATCTTCATACACGGCGAATTTCTTGGAAGCCACGTAAAGAATAGCGGCCGATACCAGCGCTATAACTCCCAATGAAATCACTGCAATCAGAATTACATTCATAAATTAGTTGTTTATTAATTATTTGTTTTATTATTAGTTAGTTCATCGGTCGTACGGAGAATGAGAACTTCTTACCCATCCGCGACTTGTTCAGCCACAATATATAATAATAAGGTATAAGAAGTGCCAGCGAACAAAGTGCAGAACGCAGCTCGTCATTCCAGATAGCCATAAAGACAAACAGTGAGATTATCAGAATAAGGAAAGGAAATATAAAGGCAAACAGAACTGCCATCACTCCCATTGAAAGTTCGCCCGTCACCCATACACGGTCACCGGGCTGGTAGGATGCGGCATTGGCATCGGCCACATCGACAAGTTTCTCTTTCGTATCCGCAGAGGTACAATGCCCCTTGACACTACACGAAGCGCACGCTGAAGTCTGGATGATTCTCACTTGGAGATGAGAACCGTTTATGTTTTCCACAATACCTTGATGTTTTAAAGAAGATGCGTACGCTATCCACACTTTTAGCATTGACATCTTTCGCTGCATCCGCCCCTTTCGAACGGGCAGTCAACATAAATACACCCAGACCTTCGATATTCACAGACTTACCTTCCAGCAACTGTTCCTTCATCTTATCCACGAAGTTCTGAATCACACTCTTGATATCACCAATGGACAAGGAAGAATAACCCTGCATTTTCTGCGCAATATATTTTAGATTGACAGACTGACCTAAGGTGATCAGTTGCGGATAATATCTCTTAGGAGAATTGGGAACACGCGGATCAGATGGTCGCGTAATGACTTTGTAAATTACACTCATACTACGTTTTTTTAAGATTCAAATTCAAGTTATTTATTCACATTTCGTTGATCAACGATGCAAAGGTGAGGCTTTTATTTCAGATAACAAAAAGAAAAGCCCCTTGCGGGGCTCTTTTTCTGAGAAAAGTTATAATTCATAGATATTCAGATATTTATCTTTTAGCATCTTGGCCATATCCATAGCCGTAACCATAGCGTTTGCCATAACCGTAATGCTTACCATACTTGCCGTAGCCGTAGTAATAACCGTATTTTTCTTTTTCAAGTCCACACCGTTGATTACGGTACAAAGATTAGGAAGCTTCTTCTCAATAGACAACTCATTGATCAATGTATATTCGGCTTTATGAGTATAGTCGGCACGACATACGTAGACCGACAAGTCAGCTACACGACCTATCAATAAGGTATCGGTTACCATACCGATAGGAGCAGTATCCATTATCACATAGTCGAAGTGCTTCTTTAAGGTTTCTATCGCCTTGTCCAGCCCGTTACGAGCCAGCAGTTCGGTAGGATTAGGAGGAACAGTACCACCCGGAAGAATGTATAGATTCTGATTCACATCAGAAAGTTGTACCAGTTCCATCAAATCTGTTTCAGGATTGGAAAGATATTGAGTAATACCTTTCTCCTTATTTGAAAGTTGGAATACCTTATTCAGTCCCGGTTTACGAATATCAAGTCCCACAATGACTACTTTCTTCCCTAAGAGAGAAAGACTGATCGCCAGGTTCGCCGAAATAAACGATTTTCCTTCTCCACTGACTGTTGAGGTCACAAGGATTACCTTCTGGTCATTATCAAGCATAAACTGAAGATTGGTACGGATATTTCGGAAGGTCTCGCTCATCAGATTGTTCTGATTCTCAAATACGGCAATAGAACCATCCTTCTCGTTCTTTTCGTCTGTCAATGGAACATCACCTACAACCGGCACACTCGTTAGTTTTCTACATCAGCACGACCTTCGATCTTAAATTTTGTCAATTCTATCAGGTAGATAATGCCAACGGGAATTCCAATACCCAATACCAATGCAATCAGATAAATCATAGATCCTTTGGGAGATATCGGAATATCATCAGCTATCGCTTCATCAATGATCTTCGCATTATTGGCAGTAGCAGCAAGTGCAATCGCATTCTCCTCGCGTTTCTGTAACAGCATCAGATACAAGCCTGCTTTAATCTCTCTTGCTGGCGGGCGATGCTTACATAAGCCCGTTCTTGCCCCGGAGCGTTGCTGATACGACGGGAATAGCGGCTCGCCTCACGGTCAAGGCTCTCTTTGGTGATCATCAACCCCTGCAAGGTTCCTTCAAGAGTAGCCTGTACATTGGCTTTTCATTGCACGGATACTCGTATCTAGATTCACAATCGTAGGGTTATTCTCTGTTGATGTACGTAACAGGCGTTTACGCTCAATAAGCATCTCGTTATAACGTTCAATCGCACCGATCAAGGCGGCATCCTGCAAACCTACGTTACTCGGTAATACTTCATATTCATTACCTCTCAAATACTTACGCAAGTCATTCACCAAACTGATTTGAGTACGGTTCTCTACGCTCTTCTTTTCATACTCAGCATTACCGGCCAAGGCGATCTGAGCCTTCGCTTGTCAAATCCGTGATGCCTGCATCACGCTTGAAAGATTCCAGATTAGCTTCCGTACTACCCAATTCTTTTGAGATAATACCAATACGTTCATCAATAAACTCAAAGCTGTTTTCTGGGCAATCTCGTTTTTATCATTGTTCGTATTGCGATTATACATTTCAAGCAACTGGTTGATAAAATCCTGTCCACGCTGCAAACTGGAGTTCTTCAATGAAATCACAGCAACAGAAGTCGTTTTAGAAGTAGGAGCAATAGACAGACTGTTACAATAGCCTTTTGCCACTCTCATCGGTTTATTGATAGTCGCAGTTATATGACGTACGTTCTTCTCCATCCGAGGAACTTTCGTTCCATCCTGCAAAGTTACCGAGTCAACATCTTGAAAGAAAGCCAATGTACCTTCATCAGTCGGAAAAATAGCAGGCAGGCTCTTTTCAAAATGCTTCTGATAGCCCTTTTCACCTACAGTCACATTCACATCCATACTACCTTCAGGCTGTAAGGTCATCTCTACTACCATCGAAGTTTTCAGTTTTTCAGCCTCTTGAGGAGTCAAACTTACTTGTACCGGAGATGTCTTATATAAACCTTTTGCAGGAAAATCATCCTCATCTTTATAGGTTATATACAGTCCCAACTGATTAACCACCTCTTTTACCAAGGTTTTCGAACGTAGAACTTCCAACTCATTATCAATGTTTTTAGAAGATGTCATCAGACCGCTTAAACCTATATCCTCCAATTCCGAAGAAAGTCCTGCACCTCCACCCTTCTTCTCGTCTTTTATCAGAACTGTAGCGGAAATATTATAAATCGGGGTAGCCCAGTGCAGATAAAACCACGCACCAACCAAACATAGCAACACAGCACCTACAAACCAGGGCCAGTGAATGATGTATTTAAAAAGCAATGCCCGGAAATCAATTTGCTCCTCAGTCATTTCAGGTCCTTTCACGTTTTTATTTTCTTCCTTCATAACTCTTTCTTTTTTTTATTTCAAGATATTAAACAACAAACTGGCAATAGAGACAAGGATCGAAGTAGCAGAGAACCACAAGCTCGTACTAGTTCCGATGTCCGAATTTCGAGCTTTTGCCTTATTGGGAGTTACGTAAATAATATCATTCTGTTGCAAATAATAATAAGGAGAAAGAATAGTCTCCGCCTTATTCAGATCCAAAGGAATAATTTCCTGCTTACCATTGGCATTCTCTCGTATCAGCTTAACATCATCACGTAGACCATATACAGTCATGTCTCCTGCCATAGCCAAAGTTCTTCCAGGATGTTCACCTTTTCATTGGAAATCGTAAATGTACCGGGACGGGCAACTTCACCAATCACGGAAATCTTATAATTTACCATACGTACCGTTACAATAGGAGTTTCCGTAATATAAGGTTTCAGTTTTTCCACAATCATCTGTTCAGTCGCCTTCTTGGTCAATCCGCCCACATGAAGTTCGCCCAATACCGGAAAGTTTATATTACCTTCATTATCCACCAGATATTGCTGCAGAACAGGCTGAGTAGTCGTATAATTCAAAGCTGCATTACTCTGTGTAGCCACTGTTAGATTGAAAGGTGCCGCCAATTCAGGACTAGTACACGACACTACAATCGTCAACAAATCTTTAGGCATAATCTTTGCATCATATAACTGTTCGTTCTGCGTACTATACAAAACGACTTCTGCATCCTGCAAGTAAGGCACCTTTTATAAGACTGACAAGCTGTAAGAAGCAGGATCAACAACAGTATTAAAACATTCCTTCCGTTTAATTTTTCCATAATATATAAATTATAAAACTTAGACACCTTTCAAATACCATTCATAAAGACGCTCGATTCCTTCATCAATCTCAACCTTATGATGCCAGCCTAAACTGTGTAACTTCGATACATCTGTTAATTTACGCATTGTACCATCAGGCTTTGAACTATCCCAAAGAAGGATACCTTTAAAGCCAATTTCCTTCATAATTATTTCAGCAACTTCACGGATACTAACTTCCTTACCTGTACCAACATTGATATGGCAGTTACGAATGTCTCTACTGCCTGTAACATAAGTATCTTTGAAATCAACGTTCAACAGTACATGAACGCTCGCATCAGCCATCTCTTCACTCCATAAGAATTCACGCATAGGTGTTCCGGTCCCCCAAAGTGTAACCGATTCAGGAGTAATACCAAATTTTGCCAATTTATCCAATATTTCAGCATCAGACTCACTACCGGTCACACCTTCCACAGGACGCAAGTCAAGGTCTCTACGAACGGCCTTCCAGTCACCTTCGTTTAAACATTTAGCCAGATGAATCTTACGAATCATGGCAGGCAGCACATGGCTGTTCTCCAAATGGAAATTATCATTGGGACCGTAAAGGTTGGTAGGCATCACGGCGATATAGTTCGTGCCATACTGAAGATTGAAAGCGCTTTCACACATCTTCAAACCAGCAATCTTGGCAATGGCATAAGGCTCGTTCGTATATTCCAAAGGAGAAGTCAGCAGAGCGTCTTCCTTCATCGGCTGTGTCGCATCACGGGGATAAATACAGGTACTGCCCAGAAAAAGCAGTTTCTGTACGTTATGACGAAAACTCTCACCGATCACATTCTGCTGAATCTGGAGATTCTGATAGATAAAATCGGCACGATACTGCAAGTTTGCAAGGATACCACCGACATGCGCAGCGGCAAGGACAACTGCATCAGGCTGTTCTTCATCAAAGAATTGTTTTACGGCTACGCCATCAAGAAGGTCCAGTTCTTTATGAGAGCGTCCTACAAGATTCGTGTAACCACGACGCTGCAAATTATTCCAGATAGCGGAACCCACCAGACCATGGTGTCCTGCTACATAAATCTTCGTATTCTTATCCATTCTTATTCTTCTCTATTCATCAGTTCTTTCATGTGAAGCTTCTTCACAAACTTCATATCATGCGATACCATGATTTTTACCAGTTCGGGAAAAGAAGTCTTGGTAGGATTCCAGCCAAGTAATGTACGGGCTTTGCTAGGATCACCCAGTAACTGCTCAACTTCAGCAGGACGGAAATATTTAGGATCGACTTCAACCAGAACCTCTCCCGTCGATACATCAATGCCTTTCTCATTCACACCTTCACCATCCCAACGAAGTTCAATGCCGACTTCTTTGAAAGCCAGTGTCGTAAATTCACGTACAGTGTGGTATTCTCCAGTAGCAATTACAAAGTCTTCAGGAGTGTCATGCTGAAGAATCAGCCACATACATTCTACATAATCCTTAGCGTATCCCCAGTCACGAAGTGAGTTCAGATTACCCAAATAAAGTTTGTCCTGAAGCCCTTGTGCAATACGGCAGCAGCTAACGTTATCTTACGGGTTACAAAAGTCTCTCCTCTACGTTCACTTTCATGATTAAAAAGGATTCCGTTTACGGCATACATGCCGTAACTCTCGCGATAGTTCTTGGTTATCCAAAAACCGTATTGTTTGGCTACTCCATACGGGGAACGGGGATAGAATGGAGTAGTTTCCTTCTGTGGAACTTCTTGGACCAAACCGAATAGTTCAGAAGTGGAGGCCTGATAAATCCTTGTCTTCTTCTCCATTCCAAGGATACGGACAGCTTCCAGCATGCGAAGTGTGCCGATAGCATCCGCTTCGGCTGTATACTCCGGTACATCAAAAGAAACTTTCACATGGCTTTGTGCCGCAAGGTTATAAATTTCATCCGGTTGTACCTGCTGGATTATACGGATCAAGGAACTGGAATCCGTCATATCTCCATAATGAAGATTAACCAAACGCTCCTTTTTCATGTCACGTACCCACTCATCCAGATAAAGATGCTCGATACGTGCGGTGTTGAAAGAAGAGGAACGACGAAGGATACCATGGACTTCATATCCTTTTTCTATTAAAAAACTCGGCTAAAATGAACCATCCTGACCGGTGATTCCTGATATTAAAGCTATCTTTTTCATTTTATTCATTAATATTTCATTTATAGTATATACATATTTTATCAGCCATACCCCCATTTTTCCTAGCTAATACAGCAAATAGTCCCATTCAAAGAGTCAAAGTCAACCTTCTCACCATTAAAGCAAACATTACTATAACTCTCCTCAGAACGCTTCAGAACATATCTTCCTTCTTGATGAATTTATAGAAGCCCTAAACACTTTAACTTAGGAATTGTAATGAAGGTCGCGGACAACCTTCAGAATCAGAAGTCATTGAATATTTTGTCGTTTGAGAAAGCTTTGAGGTTATCATCTAGAGCGTCAGGATCATCGTCATCAAAGTAATCGGCAGTCAAGCTGGTCATCATCAAGATATGCTCAAAAAAGCGTTGGAACATATCATCCGGTGCCATTCCGTCAAAGTCATCTCCATCTATTTTTGAGAGTTGAACAACCGACATATCCGATTACCGCCAAATCTCTCTCTTCCTTCCAAGATTTTTTCAGGACGAAATCGAGGTGAGATACAAACAACTCCCGCAGTTCATCGGCCATCAGCAGATTCTCCTTCCGCGTCTTCTTGTCATAACACACAGAGACTAGAAAAAATATCTTCAAGATATTATAGGTCTGGCAGGAAGCTTTTACCACGGGGAGTATCGAGACCCGTCTTGACGAACTCCCAGACCAGTTCCTTCACACAAAGCTTTTTCCAATTCCTCTATCGGATTTGCCTTGGCGTAGGAATCGATTTTATCAATCATGGTAAGTTTACTCGCTGATTTACCAACGGACACACCAAGGAAAACAGCAATCCGGAAAAGTGACTCCTTATGGACAAGATTCAGATTGCTACGGTATGTAAACGATGTTATACCCATCATCTTTTATGGGAAATGTAGGAGAAATTCATTGTGGTCGATATTAGTAGACTTCTGTCAAGTCGCAGGTATTAGCCCTACTTGTGCTGACAGATAAACATTACTTCTTCAATGTTTCGAAAGTTTCAGCGGCATCTTCCTCGGCAATCCGCATGCAGCGAGCGACGTAATCCTGATGTCATTAACTGCATTGAACCCGAACGCTACTCCATTTCAACAAAGTCAGCTACTCGTTTTTTCAATTCTTCTGTAATCATAATAAAGTATCAATTAAGGGGTTAAATTATTCTATCAAAGCTCTTTCATAACTTGCTCACATCTTCGAGTGGGAACATTGAGCATACGAGAAACGTATAAAGGAGAGTTGCATCCATTGAACCAGATTGACGTTCCATACCAATGAGATACTCGATGTTTTTCTTTAGGTCACCAAGTGAGTTTGAAAATGACTTGTTATCGGTTGTTTTTCCAGTCAGCTTTGCTCTGTACTCGTCAAGTGTTTCACTGCCATCCTCGCCATACTTACCGTCTTTTTGCTTCGCAGATAACAGAAGGGTCAAGAATCTCTACAGTATGCCATGCTCCAGTAGGTACTACACAACCAAAACTTCCTACGGTAGAATTCAGATGAATACGGTCTTTCTCGTTGCCATCATTATCATAGATAATCTCCACGAGCTTGCCACAAATTAGGATAGCATTTTCGTTTGAATTGGAATAACGATGAATCGGTACACTGGTTCCTAGCATGAGGGCATTGAGCATACGCTGCCCACTATTATCTGGATTACAAAGATCAAAACTATGACGAAGGCGAGGATTTACCAAAGCCCTGTCAAACAGTTCTGATATTAGTTTCTTATCTATGTGTATCATAGTTATCCGTTTTTTCTTGCAGTTGCACAATCATCGTAACAAGACTTATCTGTCTTTTGAGACCAGAAAAGGTATATGTTAATTTTGCAAATACCTCCCATAAGTTTTTTGAAATTGGCCACAATGCCAATAGCTTACAACGATTTGACGATATCCACGAAATTCTCCATCACATACTCGACATCCTCCATAGTCATGCAAGTGTTGAGCGGGAGGGTGATCTCATTCTCGAACAAGTTATAGGCATTAGGATAGTACTTGATGTCGAAGCCGAGAGCCATGTATGCAGTCATCATAGGAAGTGGCTTGTAATGTACATTAGTAGCAATGCCTCGCTCTGCCATCTGCCCAATTACATGGTTAGCCTCTTCACGGGTGCGACCTTGCAGACGCACCAGATACAAGTGATGCGATGAGCAATGATCCTCAGCCTTATGGTTCAGATAAGCTACCTGATGGCTAGTGTCAAGGTTAGCGTTAAGATCATCAATAGCCTTATTCATATAGGCCACATACTCTTCACGCTTCTTCAGCATCTCAGAATAGCGTTCGAACTGTACCAAACCCATAGCAGCCATAATGTCAGTCATGTTGCACTTGTACCAAGGGCCAATGATATCATACTCCCAGGCACCCAACTTTGTCTTAGCCAACGCATCCTTATTCTGACCATGGAGAGAGAAGAGTTGTGAGAGGCGGTAAATGAACTCATTCCAAGCTTTCATCCTCGATAAACGGCACAAGACTTCCGCAATACACTTGCTGGCGTTCCACCTTCTCGTTTCCGAAAGGCAGGTTCCATGTCATTGCGCCACCCTCTGCAGTAGTGAAGTTCTTAACAGCATGGAAAGAGAATGAAGAGAAGTCCGCAATCTCACCCGCCATCTTGCCGTGGCGAGAAGCACCAAACGAGTGCGCACAATCGTTAGACACCACGATACGACCAATCAATTTCTGTATATCATTCTTAGGAGTGAATTTTGCCAAAATCTCAGGACGAATCACAATCTCCTTGATCTTATCCACATCTGCACAAATACCAGCCAAGTCAACAGGAACAATCACCTTAGTGCGTTCCGTGATAGCTGCAGCCAACTTCTCGTAGTCCATCTCAACATTGTCCTTCTGCGAGTCTACCATCACGATGGTAGCACCTACATGCTGAACAACCGAAGCTGATGCTGTATAAGTGTATGCAGGCATGATAACCTCATCGCCAGGACCCACACCCAACACACGCAACACCATCTCCATGGCAGCCGTAGCCGAGTTCAAACATACAGTTTTCTCCGTATGAACATATTCCGAAATTATCTTCTCCAGTTTCTTAGTACGAGGGCCAGTCGTAATCCAACCACTCAGAATTGCATCACGAACTTCATTAGCTTCAGCTTCCGTCATATCTGGAGGCGAAAAAGGAATATTCCTTCTTCTCAAATCTGTACTCATTTTTATTTGTTTTTTAAGTTATTGATCAAATTTGTTTCTATTCTTATTTCCATCCATTCCGCTTCCGAACTTGTTTTGCAAACGCTCGTTCTTACGATAGTTAAACAGCACTATAAGGCAGAAATACACTTCCACATCGGGGAATATATGATAGTCAATGTGATGGTACTGCATACGGATATAGTCATCCTCCCTGTCTATCACATACTTAGCCACTAGCTTTCTATCTTCAAACAACCCCTTCGAGGCAATGGGACTGACCCATATATCAATGTTTCCTGAAGTACGTAACTGGGGCTGTGGATAATAGCAGGCATTAGCTTGCCCCTTCAGAATACAACTCCTAAAACTATCCTCCGCTAGCATACGAGTAATCTCCTCACAATGCTCATCCACCAACAAGTTTTCTTCCTGAATGTATGCTGCCATTCCAAGCCACTGCATTTTCAAGCCGATGGGCAAATAGACAGTTTGCTCAGACTATTCCTCATACAGCCTTTGCCCACTATGAAACGAAATACCTGTTAGTCCTTGCTTTTCCGAAATCTCATTTATCTCCTGCCATTCCATTGCCGAAGAAACATGCGACAATACATCGCGAGTACCTATAGCAACTAGAGTAACTCGAAAAATAATTCATTCATTAGTCTTTCACTACAGACTTTATCACATCCACATACTTCTGTGTACCCACCTCACGAGTGAGATTATTCAATACGAACTGACGACCGTTCTTGCCGTACTCTTTACAGAGTTCGCGATTGAGATACAGTGTAAGTATCGACTTCTTAAACTCCTCTTTATCGCCCGCCTTAGTGAAGATGCCGCAGCTATTATCTTCAAGGATGCTCTTGAGTTCATTCTCATCGAAATTGGCCAGTACAGGACGACTTGCCGACATGATGCTCCATGTCTTTGAAGGCACAGATGCCGAACCCGTTCCGGGCTTAGAAATCACGAGAGACGCATCACCCAACGAGAATACATGACTAATATCCTCATATGGTTGGAATGGAAGTATATGTACATTATCTATATTTCTCTCAGCCACCATTCTCTTCACCTCGTCCAGATAAGCCCCCGTACCCACAAGAACAAAGTGGATGTCAGAATTGGATGTTTTTAACTCCTCAGCCACACTTAGCAGCATATCCATGTTCTGAGACAACCCAATGTTACCGTTATATGTAACATAGAATTTACTCCTGTCTAATCCATACATCTCAAACAGTTTGTTCTTCTCCCTCGGAATATCTACCACTGCATTCTGATCCACCCAGTTATACACCACAACAATCTTCTCCTCAGGAACACCCTTCGCCAAAAGATTTTTCTTGAAGTCCTCAGAAATTACGATAATCTTATCTGCATACTTGTAGGTAATCTTCTCCACGATGCGACCAATTTTCCATACAAGACTCCCCCCCTTCGACAGTCCGTTGTTCACTAGGGAGTCAGGAAAAATATCCTGAGCATTATACACCGTTGGCTTTCGCTTCAGCCACTTAATCAGCGGCATCTTTAATCCTTGTATTGGTGGAGTCGAATCGATAAACGCAACATCATATTTCTTCCATATACAGTAGTGAAGTAACATCACCTCACCTATCACATAGCGCAATGCTCTCAAAATAGGATTTTTACCCTCGCCATACAAATGGAAGCGGTGGATGCGCAACTTGCCATCCACATCTGTTTCATATCGCTTCCATTTTGCACCCTCTGGCACAAAGCTCGCGTAGGGGTAGGCGTGTATAGATCCACCTCTAAGTTCTGCTCGGCACAAGCATGAATGATGTTGTCCGTCAAGTAGAGGCTTGCTGCCGTCTCAGGCAAGTAATATGAACAGGGGAATACTGCTTTCATACTGTCTCCAACTTTACTTCGTTAATCAATCTCTCTGCCAACGCAATGGCTTTTTGGGGAGTCTCTTCGGTCACAATCACGTGACCGCTTCTGCATAGACTGCTCGTCACCTCTGGAATCATATCGCCCTCCTTGTGGTAAATCTCCCAGAGATACACACGAGAATCATCCAGCACCTCGGTGTTCTGTATACTTACCAATTTTCCAGGCTTCGGGCAGAAATAGCGGATGCAGACTCCATGTTTCTCCTCTGAAGACTCAAGACATGGCGCTATACCGAGTGCGCAATTGATAGCAGCAGCCACCATATCTACACCCGTACTCAAATGGGTCAATTCAGTAGAAATGAAATCACCACCAAGGCGAGCTCCAATCTCCATGATATAAGCCTCACCGTTCTGAACTTTTTACCTCTGCATGGCATGCACAGTTCATCACGCCCAAAGCTTTCACACCAGCTACTGCAGCGTCCTTAATTGAATCCACAGTATATTGAGGGAAACAAGAAGGCTGATTATGACCCAACTCCACAAAATAGGGAGCCTCTGTTGTCTTCTTATCTGTTACTGTCAGCACATTTACTTCACCATTCCAAGCAATGATTTCCACAGAGAACTCAGGCCCTTCAACAAACTGCTCAAGCATAACACTCTTATCACGTGATTTCTCTTTAGCACGATTGAATAATTCAACAAACTGAACTTCAGAGAGTCCTTTCTGTATCTTTGCAATCCCACGTGAACCACTATTTCGAGAGGGCTTAAGAATGCCATCCTTAGGCAATTCCTTACAGAAACACTTCCAAGCTTTATTTGCATCCTCAAAACAGAAAGACTTCGGTGAAGGGGCATTGCCCCTCTCAAATGCCTCACGCATTAGATGCTTGTTCGTCGCACGAATCGCCTGTAACTTGGTGATGCCCGACAATCCTAACTCCTCATTGAGACGACCCATCACATTCATGCTCACCTCCGAGCAAGGATGAATCACACCATCAATACGTTCCTCACGTGCTACACGAAGCACATCCTCCTCACTGGTGATGTTCACCACCACAGCTTTATCTGCATGTTGCAAACCTACGGCATTCGCATCGCCATCGGCAGCAATTACATATATTCCCATATCCTTGGCCTTCTTGATGACAGGCACTTGCAAGATGCCTGCGGCCAATACCAATAGTCTTTTTTGCATAATATTCTTATATTATTTAGTCCTAAACATTGAGCACATTACAGATGATGCCTGCCATATCCTCAATGTCATCCCATGAATATCGTTGGTCAATAGGTACACTAAGCATTCGAGCATCCATCATCTTCGACACGCTACACACCTGCTGAGCCTCCTCGCAAATAGGCCATAACAACTGCGTATAGATACCTCTTTTAGCCAAGGTACTTTGCACCTCATCGCGATTATCTATAAGGATAGGCAATGAGAATGGAGCCCCCTCCATGCATCGTTCCAATCCGGAACCATCTCCACCTTGCCATTCAGCAATGACCACAAGTGGCGCATATTCTTCCTACGGGCATAGGCAATCTCCTCACCATTCACTTGAGCCAACTGCTTTCTTGCACGATCTGAGATAGGGCGAACAGACGTAAACTCGTTGATAATCCCTTCACACTCGCGTATTGTACTGAGGAATTCACCTTTCTTCTCTTGATTTTTACTGTAGGTATAGCGTGCCTTATCCGTCTGAGCTACAAAGCGCTTGTCAGCAAAATCCTTTTGTTCCTTTTGTATGTACTGGGTAGGTAGCGGCTCTTTGCTTAATATCACAGCCCCATCACACACACCTATCGATTTTCGTATGCTCGACACGCATATATTAACCTTTGGATTGTGTATCAACTTGAGCGAAAAGGTACAATGACTGAAGTCCTCAATGACCTTTATGTCTTCATCGCAATCCTTAATCATACGTACAGCATCGTCTGTCGAAGCACTACCATAGAAGTTCATTGTCAGTATTGCCTGTGGCTTCTCCTTTTCTAACAGTTGTATCAGATAGTCAATATCGACAGTCAGATCTTCCTTCAGGCGGTAATAAATCACCTTCCAGCCCGCCTTCTCAAAGGCGCACTCATTGACCAACAGCAGTAGGCAGGAAAGAGTATCGTTTTGTCTTTTTCTGGAGAAGCAGCTATTGCTGCCAACAGCAAAGCTTCACGGCCACTTCTCATAAACAACACCTCACGACCATATTCCTCCATCGACTCAAAATAACCATCTGGAAGCACAATGGCAGGATGCTCACTTCCGTATTCTCGCATAGTGATTATTCTCTTGTTACATTAACATTCTCGCGGCACAACACTGTCTTGATGGTTTTCAAAATTATCTTCACATCAAGGGCGAAACTGATGTTCTTTGCGTAATACACGTCATTGTCAATCTTCTCCTGTGCATCGGCACTATTACGATAGTATGCCTGATTATAGCCAGTGATTCCGGGACGCACAGTCAGGAAGACCTTCTCTTCCTCTTTATACTTGTCCAGCCAATCTAGCGGATCAGGACGAGGACCAATCAGACTCATGTCACCCTTCAGTACGTTTAAAATCTGAGGTATCTCATCCAAACTCGTCTTACGGATAAAACGGCCAAGCTTTGTTACACGTGAATCATCATCACCATTGTAAGTCGAACCGTCCTTCAGACGAATATCTGGTGCATTCACCTTCATTGAGCGGAACTTATGCATAGGGAACGACTTGCCATACTGTCCCAGACGCTTTCCAGAATAGAACATCGGGCCTCTATCCATAAAGAAATAGAAAGGAGCTAATACAATGTAAATTACACAAAAGAAAGGAAGCGCACACAACGCAACCAGAAAGTCTATGACTCTCTTAAAGAAATGTACGTACATATCAATTATTTGTTATTCAATATATCATATTCATCTAAAACTTTTTGCAATATCATAAATGTCCTCTATAAATCTTCTTTACAAAGCACATACGCTAGTCTCACTTGATCTTTTCCCAAATCAGGCGAAGTATAGAATCCAGCAGCAGAAGCCTGCATAATCGTCTCACCAACCACTGGCAGCTTTGCCACCTTGTAGAACGCGCCCATAGGCACCGGGGGTATAGCAACTGAGGGCACGATTCACACTATCAATCATACATTTCCTACGTTTCACATACTCGTCGTACACCTCGCGCGAATACTGCTCCGTTCCTTCGAGATGGAAGTCTCTGCCACTAGCTAACCCAACAACGGAGGACTCAGTCGCGCCTGACAGAACTTCATGACGGTCTTACTCACCTGTTCGTTCTTCGTGATGAGAGCACCAATACGAATGCCGCACTCTGAGTAACACTTCGACACCGAATCAATCAGCACCACATGCTGCTCGATACCCTCCAATTGCATTGCCGAAATGTAAGGCGATCCAGTATAGATGAACTCGCGATACACCTCATCTGAGAATA
>VOFE01000194.1_pt1 | contig 74001 bp, 78 predicted proteins | sample 5384071 | NCBI WGS metagenome assembly VOFE01 (sample SAMN12384724, study PRJNA508395) | human gut metagenome | isolation source: healthy gut D | host: Homo sapiens
TTCTTGTGCGGGACGCGGGAGTGGACATGACGGTTTACAGCCGCGGGCGTAAAGTACAGGCTCAATGACATATGCGGCGGAAGCATCTGCGTGCTTCCGCCGCTTTTTTGTGGGCAGGGCTTGACTTTTATCTGCTACAAGTGTAGTATAAAATTGTCTTCTACAAATGTAGTAAAAGCGGCGTTATCTGCCGCATGCTGAAGGGGGCGAAAAAATGAAAGAAAAGCTGCGCCGTCTGCCGGATTCCGAGCTGGCGGTGATGCAGGCGCTTTGGCGCGCGGACGCGCCGCTCACGCGGCCGGAGCTGGACGCGGCGCTGACGCATAGGGAATGGGCGGCCACAACGGTAGTGGCTCTGTTGGCTCGGCTGGAGGGAAAGGGCTTCATTGCCCGCGAAAAACAGGGAAGGGGTTACCTGTACCGGGCGCTGGTAACGCAGGACGCATACCTTGCCGCCGAGAGCCGGACACTGCTGGGGACGCTGTATGGCGGCAGGCCGCGCAATTTTATCGCAGCCCTGCACGACGCAGACGCGCTGACGCCCAACGACATCGCGGAACTGGAGGATTACCTGGAAAAGGCAAAGCGGGGTGACGTGTGATGGAACGGCTTTTGTTCGCATACGCGGGCGTGGGGCTTGCCACGGGCGCAGCGGCGCTGGCACTTCTGGCGTTGACTCCTTTTTTGGAAAAGCGGTATGCCGCGCGGTTTCGGTGCATTGTATGGCTGGCGCTGGCTGTACGCCTGCTGGTTCCGTTTGCGGCGCCGCTGCCTGCGCCCGCGCCTCAGCCGCTGCTGCTGGAGCTGCCCGCCTCGCTGCCGGATACGGCGCGGGCAGGGGAAACACAGGCAGCCGGCGCGCCCACGGGCCAGGCTGCGGGGACGGGGAAAGCGTAGCCTCCGTACCGCAGGCATCCGACAGAAATACGGAACCGGAAATAAAGGAAGCCTTTGGAACGGCACAGGCGGCGCCGCGGGAAGCGGCTGCCGGCGTGCCGTCTGCACAGGAGGAAGGGCGGACGGAGGCTTCCGGAGCATCACGCAAAACTCCCGTTCTCCGCTCAGGAGAGATCCTTCTTCCAGCGCCGGCGCGGCTGGCCGGCTTTGTGTGGCTGGCGGGCGTGGGCGTATGTGCGCTGTGGCACCTTGCGCATTATGCGGTATGGCGCGCCCGCACGTTCCATTGGAACCGGCCGATGGAAAGCTCTGCGGCGCAAAAGGCTCACGCCGCGGCCTGCCGGGCGGTGCGTATGCGCCGCGCACCGGGGATATATGCCAATGCCGTCGTGCCGTGCCCCATGGCTGTGGGCGTGCTGCGTCCGGTGGTGCTGGTCCCGGAGACCCTGTGTGAAAGCCTGCTTTTGGAATGGATGCTTCGCCATGAATTGACGCACATAAAGCGCGGACATATCGTCTGCAAAGCGGTGCTGCTGTCTGCGTGCGCCGTACATTGGTATAACCCGGCGGTATGGCTGCTGGCGCGCCGGTGCGAAAAGGACCTGGAATTCGCCTGTGATGAAGCCGTGCTACACGGAACAAAGCTGGGAGCACCTGTCCGGGCGGCTTATGGTGAAGCTCTGCTGGCCGCTTTGAAGGCGGGAGCAGGCAGGCCCGCGCCGTTCACCACCTGCTTTGCGCCCGGTAAAAAAATGATGCTGCGCCGCTTTTCGGCCATTTTCAGCAAGACGGGAAAGCGCGCGGGCCGCGCGGCACTGGCCTGCATCCTCTGCCTGGCTGCGCTGGCAGGCAGCTTTGTGGCATGCAGTGCCGAACAGCCGTCGGTTTCCGTTAAATCCGCGGAAAGCGAGCCCAAGGCCGCGGCGCTGCCCGCGCAGGCCGGGTCCATGGAAAACGTGAAGGAGCACTGGCTGGTTTACGGCGCATCGGTTTATCCGGGGCGGGACGGCGAATGCGTGATGGCTTACAACAGCGCCGACGGCAGAGAGGTGTACGCGCCCGCGCCCCGGTGGGAGGGAAAACGCAATATCCTGTACGGCGGCAGTTACTGGCCCCGGGAAGATGCGTGGTTTACCGCAGCGTGTGATGCGGATGAGGAGCACCCCGGCCGCGTGACGCTGTACACCTCCCGCGACGGCGGCGCACAGTGGACGGCTCAACCGCTGGACCTGGTGGGTGAAGGGCAGAACACACCGATTGAAAACATATACTGCATGGAGGTCGTTCGGGACGACCTGTTCTATCTGATCACGGGCGTATATGCCGGAACGGGTGAAAGCCAAACAGCAAAGCTTTGGCTCTGGCGCTGCGAGGGCGCGCCCGACAAGCCGTTGGAGCGGGGGGCGGTGCAGGGGTGGCCCGTTCCTCTGCCGGAGAATACCCACGTCAGGCGGGCGCGTTTTGTGAACGCTTCTGTGGGATATATCACCGCCGGGTATGAAATGGGCGAGCGGTTTACTCCGCAGCCCAACGTGCTGCGCACGGTAGACGGCGGCCGAACGTGGCAGCGGCTGGACTTTCGCGCCGCGCTGCACGATGCGCCCTATGGCGGGTATCTTGGCTGCTGCATTTTCATGCAGGGGCCGACAACGGAGATTCGCTGCTTTACGCCGCTGAATGGAATCACGTTGGAGAATGTGTCGCTTGTTTCCGAAGACTTTGGCGAGACGTGGAACTGGTATCCACGCATGTATGTTCGGGATGAGGCCGGGACGATCACAGCCATCTGGTATTTCACGGATAAGGCCGACGGCCTGCGCCTGCAGCTGGAGGAATGCGAAAAGCAGTTACCCGCGCAGCCGGATGCGGCCCGCGAGGAGGAGCATGCCGCCTAGTGCGAGCGGCTGGAGAAAGCCATCGCACGCCAGGAGGCAGAGCGTACCTGACGGCGGAACACAAAAAGGGCGGGGAGTTCCCCGCCCTTTTGCTATTTCATTTTTGAAAATTGCTCCAGCGCTTTTTTCAGATTTTCCACAGTGGTTTCCCGGTCGCCCGTTTCAAAGCCCGCCAGCACACAGTGCTCCAGATGCTCCGCCATGATGAGCCGCGCCACCTGCGTCAGCGCGCTGGACGCACTGGAGAGCTGTACCAGCAGGTCGTCGCAGGGGCGGCCCTCCTCCACCATGTCGCGGATGCCGTTTACCTGCCCCGCGATACGCGCAAGACGCTGTGTCACACCGCTTGAATGTTTACATTCCATCGTTTTCCTCCCTGTCTGCCCGCACGGGCCTGCCGTTTTGACGGGGCGGAACGCCCGGCAGAAGCCGAAACACGCGCCCGTCGATTTGTAATATTCCGTCCCGCCGCATGCGCGAAAGCTCCCGGCACAGAGCGCTGCGCTCGCAGCCCAGATATGCCGCCAGCCCGGCGCGGGTGTACGGCGTGCGCACAGCGCCGCCCGGCGCGGGCAGAGCCTCGGTGCGCAGATAGTGCAGCACCTTTTCCCGCAGCGAATGCAGCATCAGAAGCTCCACCCGCCGGTCCAGCGCGAAGTATTTGTCCGCCATGGCCGCCACGAGGTTTTGCAGCACTGCCGCGTGGGCGGCGTCCAGCGGAACGCCCGGCCGCAGCAGGCTTTTGTAGGGGATGAGCAGTACCGTCACGTCCGTTGCGGCCGTCACGGTCACCGGGCTTTTTGCTCCCCGGCTGCCCGCCAGAATGTCCGCGAAGATGCCGCCCGGCCCCATGCGCGTCAGCGTAAGCGTCACTCCGTCCGCCGTCTGTTTTTCCGCCTCGATCTGTCCGCAGAGCACCACGCCCAGCTCCTGCGTCTCGTACCCGGCCAGCAGCAGCACCTCGCCCTTTGAAAAGCTGCGGCGCACCGGATGCAGGCTTTGCAGCAAAGCGGCTGTCTGCGTGTCCGAAAGGCCGGCAAACAGACTGCAGCGCCGTAAGATCGTTAAATTTTCTTCCATCTTTTTCACCTTTTGTTGCTGCTGCAACAGTATTCCTTGCTCTATTATAGTAGAATAGGGCACAGACCGCAAGCGCGCTGTATGAATTTGTGCGCGCGGGAATGGCCGGGCAGATCCGGCAAGGGAAAAGGAGTTATGAAAAACATGAAAAAAATGCTTTCTGCCGCACTGGCGCTGGCAGTTGCGCTGGGCCTTTTGGCCGGCTGCAGCGGTGCGCCCGCTTCTTCTGCGGCGTCCGTCTCCGGTGCGCCCGCTGTTTCGTCCTCTGCCGCCGCAGGCAGCGCCGCGCCCGAGAGCACAGGCACACCTGCGGCCGAGCGCACGGCTTTCCGCATCGCCAGCCTGAAAGGGCCCACGACCATGGGCCTTGTAAAGCTGATGGACGAAGCCGACAAGGGCGAGGCCCGCCACGATTATGAAGTGACCATGTACGGCGCGGCGGATGAGATCGCCCCGCAGCTTATAAAGGGCGATATCGACGTGGCGCTGGTGCCGTGCAACCTGGCCGGCGTGCTGTACAACAAGACCGGGGGCGCCGTCGAAGTGGCCGCCGTCAACACACTGGGCGTGCTGTATGTCGTCACCACAGGCGACGACATCACCAGCGTGGCCGATTTGGCGGGCAAAACCATTTACACCACGGGCAAGGGGACCACGCCGGAGTATGTGCTCAACTATGTGCTGACGCAGAATGGCCTTACCCCGGGCGAGGACGTGACCATCGAATACATGAGCGAGGCCACCGAGGTGCTGGCGGCGATGCAGGCATCCAGCGGCTATCCCGTTGCCATGCTGCCTCAGCCCTATGTGACCACTGCCCAGATGCAGATGGAAGGTCTGAAGGTGGCGCTGGATATGACCGAGGAATGGGACAAGGTCTCGCCGGATTCCGCGCTGGTGACAGGCGTTGTGGTAGCACGCAAAGAGTTTGTGGAGCAGAACGAGGCCGCATTTAACGAGTTTTTGGAGGATTACAAGGCCAGCACCGAGTTCGTGAACGCCAACGTGGACGAGGCTGCCGCGCTGGTGGCGGGCTATGAGATCGTGCCCAAGGCAGCCCATCGCGCAAAAGGCGTTGCCGGAGTGCAATATCACCTTCATCAGCGGCGCGGATATGAAAGCAAAGGTGAGCGGTTACCTGAAGGTGCTGTACGACCAAAACCCCGAGGCCGTGGGCGGCACGCTGCCCGACGACGCATTCTATTATGGCGCGTAACAAACGGAAAAACCGAATCGCAAACACACTGGCTGTCTGCTTCTGGCTTTGTGCCTGGCAGGCGGCCAGCGTCTGCATCGGGCAAAAGCTGATTTTGGTTTCGCCGCTGGAGGTGTGCGGTGCGCTGCTGGCGCTGCTGCCCACGGCGGATTTCTGGCAGACGGCGGCGTTCAGCGCCGGGCGCATCATCGGCGGCTTCCTGCTGGCGCTGGCGCTGGGCCTTGCGCTGGCGGCGCTGGCCGCCGCGCTGCGCTGGGTGGAGGTGCTGCTGCGGCCGCTGATGCTCACCATCAAATCCATCCCCGTGGCCAGTTTTATCATTCTTGCGCTGATGTGGCTGCGCAGCGCGGGCAATCTGGCGGTGTTCATCAGCTTTTTGATGGTGCTGCCCGTGGTGTATACGAACACGCTGGCGGGCATCCGTGAAACGGACGCCCGGCTGCTGGAAATGGCGGCCGTATTCCGCGTGCCGCCGGCAAAGCGGGTGCGGTATCTTTACGTGCCCGCCGCGCTGCCGTATTTCCGCTCGGCCTGCACGGTGGGCCTTGGCCTTTGCTGGAAAAGCGGCGTGGCGGCGGAGGTCATCGGCATCACCAGCGGCAGCATCGGGGAAGCGCTGTACAATGCAAAGATATTGTTTTCCACGGCCGAGCTTTTGGCATGGACCGTGGTGATCGTGCTGCTGAGCCTTGCGTTTGAAAGGCTGTTTTTGTGGGGCCTTGCACGGGTGGAAAGCGTTTTGCTGGAAAGGAGCGGCACATGAGCATCGAACTGGTGAACGTGTCCAAGGCGTTTGGCGAAACGCAGGTGCTGCGCGGCCTTTCGGAGCGGTTTGCACAGGGAGAATCCGTTTGTGTGATGGGGCGCTCGGGCCTCGGCAAAACAACGTTGGCGCGCATCGTTATGGGGCTGGAAAAGCCCGATGCGGGCGCGGTGCGCGGTGCAAAGGGAAAACGCTTTGCAGCCGCCTTTCAGGAGGACAGGCTGGTGGAGCGCCTTTCCGCGCAGGGGAACCTGCGGTTTGCCTGCGGTGCGGCGCTGGATGAGCCGCGCATGGCGGAGGCTTTCGCGGCTGTGGGCCTGACCCCGCAGGATGTGGAGAAGCCTGTCGGCGAGCTTTCCGGCGGGCAGCGGCGGCGTGTGGCGCTGCTGCGGGCCTTGATGGCTCCGGCGGACGTGGTGGTGCTGGACGAACCGTTCAAGGGCCTGGACGAAGCCGCGCGGCAGGCGGCCGCCGCATATGTGCGGCGTATGCAGGCCGGGCGCACGCTGCTGTGCATCACCCACGAGGAGGGCGACGCGGCGCTGCTGGGCGCGCGGGTGTTCCGCCTGCCGGAGGCGGCGGAACAGCAGGAAGGACGATAAGAAAGGGGCCGAAGCCGTGATAAACGGCTTCGGCCCTTTTAACGTATGGACAACTAAGTTTTTGAACCTTTCAGAACGGTGCGGAACGCGTCGGCAAGCGCGTAAATAAGAACAAACGCGATCAGGGCCCAGCGCAATGCGGCTGTCCAGGGCCATTGGGTGAAAATTTCCACTGTGAGCAGCAGAAAAATTGCGCTTAGACAGGAAAACACGACGGTCACTAAACGGTATTCGGCCTTTTTATTGGCGTTTTCCCGCTTTAAAACGCTGAACCAATAGGAATTGGAAAGGACAGGCCTCTTCCCGCGCGCGGTAAAGGAAGCATAAATACCCGCGGCGAGGGCGACTGCGGCGGTAAAACAGCCAGCGGCAAACAAAACAGGTTCCATAGGCGTACCCCCAAAAAAACAGCTCTGGACGGCTCCAGTTTACCACTTTTTCGCCGGACTGACAACAAAACCGGCCCTGTCCGCTCCGTTTTCACAAATCTATCAAAAAAATTGCGCCGGTTTTTCATATTCCGGCGTTAAAATTATTTTTAATCTTGTGAGTAAAGGAGACGGGACGTTTGATCACAGTGAAGGAACTGACAAAGCGCTACGGCGCCCATACGGCGGTAGACGCGCTGAGCTTCACCGTGGACAAGGGCCAGATCTACGGCCTGCTTGGGCCGAACGGCGCAGGCAAATCCACGACGATGAACATCATCACAGGCTATATTTCCGCCACGGACGGCACTGCCGAGATCGACGGCTGCGATATTTTCGACAGCCCTGCAGAGGCCCGCGCCAAGATCGGTTATCTGCCCGAGCAGCCGCCGCTGTATACGGATATGACGCCGCGGGAATACCTGGCCTTTGCGGCCGAGCTGAAGGGCCTGCCGCGGGAGCAGCGCAAGGCGGCGGTGGAGCAGTGCATGGAGCGCACCAATATTGCAGACGTGGCCGACAGGCTCATCCGCAACCTTTCCAAGGGCTACCGCCAGCGCGTGGGGCTTGCCTGCGCGCTGCTGGGCGACCCGCCCGTCATCATTCTGGATGAGCCCACCGTCGGCTTGGACCCAAAGCAGATCATCGAGATCCGCGAGCTCATCCGCTCCCTGGGGCAGGAACATACCGTGTTGCTGTCCAGCCACATCCTTTCCGAGGTGAACGCCGTGTGCGACAAGGTGCTCATCATGAGCCACGGAAAGCTGGTTGCCTGCGACACGCCCGAAAACCTGACAGCTCACGCGGCCGGGCACGCCGCACTGCGCATCACGGTGCTGGGAACGCAGGAGGCGGTGCAGGCCGCGCTGTCCCCGCTGTTGGAGCAGGGAGCGCAGGCTGTCGAATTTGTTCCCTGCGAAGAAGAAAACGCCGTCACGGCCCGCATCGTCTGCTCTGGCGGCGCGGATCTGCGCGCACCGGCGGGCATTGCGCTGGCGGGCGCGGGCCTGGCCGTGCTGCGCATGGACGCCGAAACAACAAGCCTGGAGGATGTGTTCCTAGAGCTGACCGGGGACGAGCCGGAGGCCGGTGAAGAAGAGACGTCGGGACGCGCGGACGAGGATGAAGACGGGACCGCCGCACAGGCAGCGCTGGAAATGGCGGGCGACGCACCGGAAGAGATTGCGTCCGAGGAGGAAAGCACAGCGCACGCACATCAGCCGGAAAATGGGGAGGAGGAGCGCAAATGAAAGCCGTGTACAAAAAAGACCTGAAGAGCGCCTTCACCGGGATGATCGGCTGGGTGCTGTGCGCGTTTGTCGTTGTAGTGGTAGGCCTGTACTTTACGGCCATCTGCCTGCAGTCCGGCTACGCCGATTTCAGCCTGGTGCTTTACAACACCACATTCATCTTTCTCGTGGTGGTGCCGCTGCTTACCATGCGGAGCATCGTTGAGGAACGCCGCCAGAAAACGGACCAGCTTCTGCTTACCTCCCGCGCCTCCATCGCGGGGATCGTGTGGGGAAAATATCTGGCACTGGTGACGGTGTACGCCATCCCGCTGGCCATTGTGGGGATATGCCCGCTGGTAATGCGCGCCTACGGCTCGGTGTCGCTGGCGCGCAGCTATGCGGCGCTGCTGGCGTTTTTTCTGATGGGCGCGGCGGCCATTGCCATCGGCCTGTTCATGAGCAGCCTGACGGAAAACCAGATCATCGCCGCTGTATGCACGTTCGGCTCGCTTTTGTTTTTGTATCTGATGCCCAGCATCGCGGGGCTGATTTCTAGCAGCGCCGCGGCTTCTCTGGCTGCATTCACGGTGCTGGCCGCTCTGCTGGCGCTGTTCCTGCACTGGATGACGAAAAGCCTTGTGCTGCCCAGCGCCGTGTTTTGTGTGCTGGAGGGCGGCCTGGCCGCCGTGTATTTCCTCAAGCCCGCGTGGCTGGAAGGTTTGTTCCCGAAGCTTCTCAACAGCCTGGCGCTGTTCGGCCGGTTCGACAATTTTGTCAACGGCCTGTTCGACATTTCTTCTCTGGTGTATTTTGTTTCCGTGGCGCTGCTGTTTGTGTTCTTCACCTGCCAGGGAATTGAAAAACGCCGCTGGTCGTGAGAAAGGAGGAACGAACGATGCAGGACAACAAACGACCCGAGGGAAAGGGACGCACGGTGCGGGACGCGCTGCATTCCCGCGCATTTAAAAACGGCGCTTATGCGAGCGTGCTGTGTGCCGTGATGCTGGCGCTGGTGGTTGCGCTGAACCTTTTTGTAGGCGCGCTGCCTGCGAAGTATCTGCGGTACGATATGACGGAAAATAAGCTGTACAGCCTTTCACAGGAGACAGAGGACCTGTGCGCGGTCTTAACGCAGGACGTAACGTTCTACTACCTGGGCCGTACCGGCCAGGAGGATGCGGCCGTCACCGAGCTGCTGGACAAGTACAAAGACGCTTCATCCCACATCCAGGTGGTGCAGAAAGACCCCGTGCTTTATCCCACCTTCGGCGCGGCGTATGATGCGGCGGACGCCGCGGTGGGCAGTATCATCGCGGTGTGCGGCGAACGCTACCGTGTGGTGGACGCAGGAGACCTGTACACCTATACGCCCAACTACCAGACTTATACCTATGATACGGAATTTGACGGGGAGGGAGCCTTGACGAGCGCGCTTTCCTATGTGGCCAGCGAGGAAGCGCCGCTGCTGTACACCTTGTCCGGTCACGGCGAAGCCGGGCTTTCCGCCACGCTCACGGACGGCGCTGAGCGCCAGAACATGAGCTTTGAAACGCTTGCGCTGCTGACGGCGGACGCAGTGCCTGAGGATGCGGCGGCTGTGGTGCTGAATGCGCCCACAAAGGATATTTCCGCCGAGGAGGCCGAGCGCCTGCGCACCTATCTGGCGGGCGGCGGCAGCCTGTTCCTGGTGACGAACTACGGTGATTACAGCACGGAAGCCATGCCCAACCTGACGGCGCTGCTGGCGGAATACGGCATGGGCGCGCGGGACGGCATCGTCATTGAAAATGACCAGAACCGCTTTTTGAGCGGCTATCCGTATTATCTGCTGCCCAATATCAAGAGCCATGACGTCACTCAGCCGCTGGTGGACAGCGGCAGCTATGTGCTCGCACCGCTGGCCCACGCCATCACGGTGCTGGACGAAATGCCGGAGAATGTCTCGGTGGACGCGCTGCTGGCCACTTCCGCCAGCGCCTATTCCAAAACAGATGCCTACAACGCCGAATCCATTGCTCAGGCGGACGGGGACCCGACGGGAACGTTCAACGTGGCGGCTGCGGCGCAGAACAGTGAGACGGGCGGCAAGGTGGTGTGGCTCTCCACCAGCGGTCTTCTGGACGAGACCATGGACCAGATGGTCTCCGGCTCCAACAGCGACCTGGTGCTGAATGCTTTCAGTTGGCTGACGGGCAGCGAGAGCGGGATCACAATCCACGCAAAATCCCTTACGACAGAAACGCTGACGGTACCCTCCGGCGCGGGCAGCCTGTGGAGCGGGCTGTTGATGTTCGCAATTCCGGGCGCGATGCTCGTCCTCGGCGTGGTGATCTGGGCCATGAGGAGGAAACGCTGATGAAAAACAGAAAAACAGCCGTACTGCTGGGCGCTGCGGCACTCACCGCGGCGCTTGGGCTGGGCTATGGGCTGTTGACGGGGGCGGAGCAGGCGGAGGAGAGTTCCTCCGCCGCCGGTGTAGCGGCGTTTTCGCCCACGGGCGCCGTCAGCGTGATTTGTTACGAAAATGAGGGCGGCGAGATCGCGCTGGAATACCTGGATGACACCTGGACGCTCCGGCGGGACGCGGATTTCCCTGTGAACCAGACAAGCGCCGAGAGCATGGCGAATTACCTCGCCCCGCTGAATGCCACCGCCCTGGTAACACAGAGCGGGGCCGACCTGGTGGCTTACGGGCTGGACGAGCCGTCCAACCGCATTGAAGTGGCGACCGATGCGGGCGAGACCTGTACGGTGCTGGTGGGGGCGCAGAATACCCACACCGGAGAATACTATATCAAGCTGGAGGGCGAAGAACCCGTATATACGGTATCCGAGAGCTTTGCCGCAGCCTTTACGCGTACGGAGCGCGGCCTGCAGCAGACAGAAAACTGGCCCGTAGAGAGCACCGACAGCGTAACGCGCGCCACACTGGAGCAAGGCGGCAATACGCTGACGGTGGACGTATCGGAGGACGCGGACGGGAACAAAACATATACGGCATCCGACACAGCACGTACTGAAACGCCGGATACGGCCGCCGCGCAGGCATTCATCAGCAGCGCGGCCACACTGTATTTCAGCAGCAGCGCGGATTTTAAGCCAACGGACGAGGCGCTGGCGGCATATGGTCTGGCTGAGCCCTCCGCCACGCTCACCGTGGAGTGGACGCGCACGGACGACGTCTCCGGCGCACAGGAGAGCGTCACCTCGGTGCTGTACCTGGGCGCCGTCGATGCGAACGGAGATTATTACGCCCGGCTGGCGGATTCCAACGCCGTGAGCACGCTGAACGCGATGGCGCTTTCAGGCGTGCTGGGCATGACGCTGGACGGCATGCTGCCCGCAGAGGAGGAGAGCGCTCCGGAAAGTGTGCCTGCCTCAGAGAGCGGCTCTGTTTCCGCGGCAAGCGCAGCGGATTGAGGGTGTTGCAAAAAGGGTCGTCCCATTGGGGTTGTTTGAAAATGGAGGAAATACAGCTTTTTTGATTTTCAAACAACCCCTGGACGGCCTTGAATGCCGTCGTTGACATGCTCCTGACAAGCGGACCGCTGCTTAATATATCCGGAATAATACTGCAATACCGTTTCTGCCACTTTCGGCTCTCAGGCAGCAACTTTAGCATACCTTGCATATTCTTTTTTGGAAAACAGAAACGGCGGTTTGAAATTCAATATTTCAAAACCGCCGTTAGGCTTTTCTTTTTATTTGACTTATGAGCATACAGCCGGAAAAACAAACGTTTTTATTTCCCGTTGGGCAGCAGTTCTGTTGACTCATGATTGCAGTTTTCTGCCAGAAGCTATCTCAAAATGATATTTTACAATTCCCAAATCCAGTTTTGTGTAAAAGCCCTTACCGCAAACCGCATTGACTTTACTGTCAGAAAACAATTCAAAGAAAAATTTCTGTTGGTTCATTGCGGTCGGCGCAAGAAGTGCGGCTTCCATACCATTCAAAAACCATTCAGGCATATTTTCCGTACGATTACAGACTGCCTGCAATGGTTTGTTTTTATGTGGCGCGCCTTGTGTTTCACCATGACCAAACGCGATCAGGCATATTTGCTTTTCTCCCTTGCGAACATCCGCTTGGCTTTTGCCATGAGTCATTGCCACCCAGCAGCTGTTGAGCCCTAGTTCCTGTACGTTCAAAACAATTTTTTCTCCATAATATCCCAATGCTTCCTCAAGCTTTGGGGATTTTTTACCCACGAGAGCGATATAGTTCTTTACCCCGGAAAATTTGCCGTAATGCGCCATCATGGAGTCAAAACATTGCGGCTCGTCATAAAAAATCTGAATATGCAATCCCGCTTCGCCGTTGATTTCTTCAATCAGGTGATTGAGCGCGATTCGCTGTTCCGGGCCAATCGCAATATCTTTGTATTGACGGACGCTATGCCGCTGTTTCATAAGTTCCAATATTTCCATTGCAAATTTACCTCCAATTTTGTTTCTTTATTCACAGCTTCTGTCCGGCAATTTTTTTGAAATTTTCATGGCAAGCTGTAAGGTGGAAACCAGCTGTTCAAAGGCCTCCATTTCGGGGCCAAAATAATAGTAATTTTTTGTTCCCTCTTTACGTACTTTAACAATTCCGGCGTCTTTCATAATTTGCAAGTGATGGGAAACCGCCGGACGGGAAAGGTTTGTTTTCTTTGTAATATCACCGACTCGAACACCCATGCAATTCCCCATTTTCATCATTTCTAAAATCAGGTGTTGCCTTGTTTCATCACCGATGACCGTCAATATCTTTGCCGAGGCGGAGAAGTTTTCTGCCAAAGTGAAAATTTTTTCATTTGGTTCCATGCACATCTCCCTTTCGTTCAAACGCTTAAACTGTAAACAGTATAGCATAGAATATTGGAAAACGTTCATTGGTAAAGAAAATCGAGATGAAAGAAAAGTTTTTGGAAAACTTTATTCCGAGCTTTGGGAAAGCCTGCCGCGCGGCGTTCATGCGCGGGATAAGTTCAGCAGGAGAAAAAAAGCAGGACAGCATAGCAAAGGCTATGCTGTCCTGCAAGATTGGAATTTTTATGGGGCGGCTTTTTGATATGCACGCGTTACGCGTTGACAGCGTTGTCCATCAGGTAGTTGTTGGCAAGCTCGCTCAACACGACCATGGACACATACGGGCGTCCGAAATGCTCTTCATAAGTGGAATAGTCTTCGGTGCCCATGTTGTCGGAAAAATATTTGGCGAGCGCCGCGTCGTCGGCTTTTAGCTTTGCATCCTCGGCAATGGCCTGGATGATGAGAAGCTGAGTGGCGGAAGACTTGATATCTTCCGCGTATTGCTCCAGAAACGCTTCCTCGCTGGCTACACCCATCGCCTGCAGGAACGTGGCGGAATCGATTCCGTACATGGAAGCCTGACTTTTCAACTGGTTCAGCATGGCGCCGCTCTGGAAATCGAGCACAGCCTGCGGCACTTCGCTTACGGTGGAGTTCTCTATCATATAGTTCCAGATAAATTGAAAGATCTGGCTTTGGCGCAGATCCTCGCGGATGGAATCACGCACGTCATCGGCGCTTTCCCAGCCATAGCTGGCTGTCAGGTTCTCTTTTACGAAATCGTCGCTGAACTCCGGCGTAACGTCCTCGCCCTCGATGTAATTGATGGTCACTTCAAACACCGCGTCCTTGCCGGCAAGATCCGGGTTGTTTTCATACGGGTCGGGGAAGGTGACCTCCACGTCGAAGGTCTCGCCGGGCGTATGGCCGATGATCTGCGTGAGAAAATCGTCGATGAACTGCGCGCTGCCGGCCTGTACGCTCTGACTGCTGGCTGTGCCGCCGTCAAATTTCTCGCCGTCAATGCTGCCGGAATAGTCGATGTTCACCTGGTCTCCGTCCTCGATGGCGCGGTCGGTGATCTGCTCGGGCTTGGCGTACTGGGCCATGATGCTGTCGATCTGCGCCTGCACGTCCTCATCGCTCACGTCGGCGGTGCCGGCGGCCAGGGGAATGGCGGCGTAATCGGCGGGCAGCGTTACGTAATCCAGCGCGGTGACGCCGTCAATGTGGCCGTTTTCAGCCAGGCCCTTGCTGTAATCGATGCTCTCCGCGCCGGCGGATGTGCTGGAAGACGCGCTGGCGGAAGCAGACGCGCTGGCGGAACCGGATGCGCTTGTGCTGCCGGAAGAGCTGGATGCGGAATTGCAGCCGGCAAGCAAACCGGCGCAGAGCGCGGCAGCCAGGGCGGCGCTGATAAATTTCGTTGTCTTTTTCATGGGGGCCTCCTAAATCATTCTAAAACGCGGCAATGCCGCAATGTCCTTATTATACACGAATTCTGTGTACAAGGTATGGATTTTTCAAAAAAATTTGCGGATTTGCGGCTTTTCCGCATGGGGAGCGCGATTTTTACGGCATGAAACGGCCCGGCCCGTAGCCAAGACGGCGGAAAACCTGTATAATATAAATCAAACCTGCATGGAACAATACCGAAAGGGCGGCGGAAATATGGATTATTACAAAGCGGCGCTGGAGCTGCACGAACAGCACAAGGGCAAGATCGAGGTGACGGCCAAGGTGCCCGTAAAGACCCGGGACGACCTGTCCGCGGCATATACCCCGGGCGTGGCCGAGCCCTGCCGGGAGATCGCCAAAGACCCGGCGGCGGCCTATACCTATACAGCCAAGGGAAACCTGGTGGCTGTTGTGACCAACGGCACGGCGGTGCTGGGGCTGGGCGATATCGGCGCGGCGGCGGCCATGCCCGTCATGGAGGGCAAAGCCATCCTGTTTAAGGAGTTCGGCGGTGTGGATGCGTTCCCATCTGCCTGGATACAAAAGACCCGGAGCAGGTCATCGAGGCCGTGCGCCTGCTGGCTCCCACCTTCGGCGGCGTGAATCTGGAGGATATCTCCTCGCCCAATTGCTTCTACATTGAGGAAACGTTGGAAAAGGAGCTGGAAATTCCCGTGTTCCACGACGACCAGCACGGCACCGCCATCGTGGTGACGGCGGCGCTGCTGGGCGCGCTGCGTGTGGTGAAAAAGGAGATCGGCGCCATCCGCGTGGTGGTGAACGGTCCGGGCGCGGCGGGCACGGCCATCATCAAAATGCTGCTGGCGGCGGGCGTGCGGGACGTGATCGCCTGCGACGAAAACGGCATTTTGTACAAAGAGCGGGGCGTGGGCATCGTGGACCACAAAGAGATGCTGTGCGGCATCACGAACAAAAGCGGCATGCGCGGCACGCTGGCCGACGCGGTAAAGGGCGCGGATGTATTCATCGGCGTTTCCGTGGGCGGCGCGCTGAAGCCGGAGATGGCCCGCGCCATGGCGCGGGATGCCATTGTATTCGCCATGGCCAACCCCGTGCCGGAGATCACACCCGAGGAGGCCAGGGCGGCGGGCGTGCGCGTGATGGGCACGGGCCGCAGCGATTATCCCAACCAGATCAACAACGTGCTGGCGTTTCCCGGTGTGTTCAAGGGCGCGCTTTCGGTGCGCGCGCGGGACATCAACAGCGCCATGAAGGTGGCCGCAGCCCACGCCATCGCGGATCTTGTCAGCGACGAAGAACGCAATGAGGATTACATCATCCCGGGCGCGTTCGACGCGCGTGTAGCGCAGGCGGTAGCTGACGCCGTCGCGCGGGCCGCGCGGGAATCGGGGGTGGCGCGGCTGTGAGGGACATCCCTGCGAGCGCTGTCACCGCCGCCGTAAAGGCGCTGTGCGTGCCGGCCAACAACCAGCTCCCGCCCGATGTGGAAGCCGCTGTGCGCGGCGCGTATGAAAGCGAGCCGTGGCCCATTGCAAAGCAGACGCTGGGCACGCTGTGCCAAAACCTGGACGCGGCCCGGGCCACGGGCCTGCCCATCTGCCAGGATACGGGAATGGCCTGTGTATTTGCCGAAATCGGCCAGGATGTGCATATCACCGGCGGTTCCTTTGAAGAAGCGGTGGACGAAGGTGTGCGCCAGGGCTATACCGAGGGATATCTGCGCAAATCCGTGGTGGCGGACCCCATCCGCCGGGGCAACACGGGGGACAACACGCCCGCTGTGCTCACGGTGCGTCTTGTGCCCGGGGACAAGCTGCGGCTGACGCTGGCACCCAAGGGGTTCGGCAGCGAAAACATGAGCCGTCTTGCCATGCTGCGTCCCAGCGATGGCGAGCAGGGCGTGAAAGATTTTGTTCTGGACGCTGTGCGCCGGGCCGGGCCGAACCCCTGTCCGCCCGTTGTAGTGGGCGTGGGCATTGGCGGCACGTTCGACCGTGTGGCCCTTCTTGCAAAGCGGGCTCTGCTGCGCCCGCTGGGCAGCCGCCATCCGGACCCGTACTATGCGGCCATGGAACAGGAGCTTTTGGAAAAGATCAACGAACTGGGCACGGGGCCGCAGGGCTTCGGCGGGCGGACCACGGCGCTTGGGCTGCAGATCGAAACATTCCCCACGCACATCGCGGGCCTGCCTGTGGCGGTGAACATCAACTGCCACGTAACCCGTCACGCGGAGGTGGTGCTGTAATGGAATATAAGCTGACGGCCCCGCTTTCCAAAGCGGATGCGGCAAAGCTGCGCGCGGGGGACACGGTGCTGCTTTCGGGAACCATTTACACGGCCCGGGACGCCGCTCACAAGCGCCTGTGCGCGCTGGCGGCAGAGGGCAAGCCTCTGCCCTTTGCCATTGAGGACGCGGTCGTTTATTACGCCGGCCCCACGCCCGCCCGCCCGGGCGGGGTGATCGGTTCCGTGGGCCCCACCACCAGCTACCGTATGGACGCCTACGCGCCCACGCTGCTGGACATGGGCCAGACGGGCATGATCGGCAAAGGCGCGCGGGGGCCGGAGGTCGTGGCGGCCATGCGCCGGACGGGCGCCGTATACTTTGCGGCTATCGGCGGTGCGGGTGCGGCTATTGCCGCCTGTGTGCAGAGCGCGGAGCTTGTTTGCTGGGAGGACCTGGGCAGCGAGGCGGTGCGCCGCCTGTGCGTGCGGGATATGCCGCTGACGGTCGTCATCGACAGCCGGGGCGAAAACCTGTACGAGAGCGGCCCGGCGGCTTACCGGGAAAGCCTGCGGGTACGCTGAATTCAAATAGAAGCGGGCCGCGCCGCATTCTGAAAAAGAATGCGGCGCGGCCCGCTTGCACAGCGCACGCTCAGAACGGCTCCAGCCCGAGAAGATAGTCGGCGCTGACATGATAATAGCGGCACAGGGCAATCAGGTGACGGACGGGCAACTCGTTTTCCCCGTTTTCATAACGGGAATATACCTGTTGCGTTGTGCCGAGGTATTGGGCTATCTCTTTTTGGGTCAAATCCCGGTCTTCCCGAAGCTCGCGTATGATGTCTACATAAGTTTTCACGCAAACACCTCCGCGCCCATTTTAGGCTACACCTGATTAAGTGTATTGACTGTACACTACATGTGGTGTAAAACAAGGGCAAACACTGGAGGAGGCATTGAAAATGGAAGTAGAAGCAAATACGTCTGGGCAGACGCAGGCCAAAACAAAGTTTTGCAAGCACTGCGGCGGTACGATCCCTCAGGATGCGGTAATGTGTACGCATTGCGGCAGGCAGGTGGAGGAGCTGGCCGGCGCGGCACAGCCGCAGGTCGTTATTCAGAATACCAATATGAACACCAATACAGCGGCGGCAGTGGTTGCCGGTGTAGGGGCAAGGGCAAAAAACAAATGAACGGCGTTTGTTCTGTGTCTGCTTTTGGGTTACTTTGGCGCGCACAAATTTTACGAGGGAAAGGTCGGGATGGGCGTACTTTATCTGTTTACGTTGGGCCTTTTTGGGATCGGATGGTTTGTCGACCTTATCGTTCTGCTCACAAAACCTAACCCGTATTATGTTTAGAGCGGCGCCGCTTTATCGCGTTAAAATGTTTTAAAAAAATTTTGCGGAAACCGCTTGACATTTTTGCCGGTTTGGTGTTTAATACTACCAAACCGATGAAGCGGAGATAAAGCCGTAAGCGCACGCAAAGAGAGCCCCCGTTGCTGGGAGTGGGGCCGGAAGCGGAACGGCAAATGGACCGCCGAGGGCAGGGTGAAAGGCGCAAAGCCCAGTAGCTTCTGACGCGTGCTCGCGTTACAGGGCAGAGGATGTGTTGGCATCTTCGCAGAGGCGGCCGCTGTTTGAGCGGCAATCAAGGTGGTACCGCAGGTGCAGTTTCAGCGCCTGTCCTTGTGAACAGCAAGGGCAGGCGCTTTTTTATTTGCGCTGGCCCGGCGCAGGAGGGGTTCCCAATGAAGAAAAAACCGAATCTGCTTTCAAAACACACCCAGCGGCTGCGATGGCGATGGTGAAACGAAGCCTTGTCCGCCCGTATGCCCGGCGACGCGTCCGCGCCGCTCAAACTGAATTTTGAAAGAGGTTTTTGACCATGAAAATGAAGAAGCTTGCAGCACTTGCCCTGTCCGCCGTTTTCGCGCTTGGCGCGCTCACCGCCTGCGGCGGTTCGTCCTCCTCCGGTTCTGTCCCGGCTGCCGCGTCCGGTTCCGTTTCCGTTTCCGGGGCTTCGCTGAAAGAAGTCAACATCGGGCTGATCCAGCTGATGGAGCACGCTTCTCTGGACGAGATCCGCACGGCCATCGAAGCCGGGCTGGAGGCCAAAGGGGCGGAATACGGCGTAAAAGTGAATGTCGATTACCAGAACGCCCAGGGCGACACCAGCACCATCAACACCATCTGCCAGCAGTTTGTGGGCAACAAGGTGGACGCCATTGTGGCTATCGCAACTCCGGCCGCGCAGGGCGCGGCCACCGCGGTGGCCGGCACCGATATTCCCGTGATCTTCAGCGCCGTGACGGACCCTGCCGCCGCAGGTCTTGTGGAAAACCTGGAGGCGCCCGAGGGAAACATCACGGGTACCTCCGACGCGATCCCCGTTGAAAAAATTTTCGAGCTTGCCGCCGAGCTTACGCCCGACGCCGAGAGCTTCGGCCTCATCTACAACACCGGCGAGGTGAACAGCGTTTCCGTAATCGACGAGACAAAGGCCTATCTGGACGCCCAGGGCATCAGCTACACCGAGGCCAGCGTTGCCAGCACCGGAGACGTGCAGACGGCGGCACAGACGCTGCTTTCCAAATGCGACGCAATTTTTGCGCCCATCGACAACACGGTGGCCAGCGCCATGGGTGTGCTGGCGGACGAGGCCATCAAGGCCGGAAAGCCCGTGTATGTGGCGGCCGACAGCATGGTGAACGACGGCGGCCTTGCCACCGTGGGCGTCAACTACACCAACCTGGGCACCCAGACGGCCGACATGCTGCTGAAGGTCCTGACGGGCACGCCCGTCTGCGAAGTGCCTGTGGAGGTCTTAAAGGAGAACGCCGTTGTGGTGAATGAAGAGACCGCCGCCGCCATCGGCGTGGACGTCAGCAAGTACGCCCGATAAGCTGCACGCGGAAAGGGACACTGCAATGAAAAACAGAATATGCGCCGCACTGCTCACCCTTGTGCTGTGCCTGCCTCTGGCAGGCTGCGCGGGCGGGGCTTCCTCCGGTATATCCGTTTCCTACCCGGCGGAGCCCTCTTCTGGTGCGGATTCCGGTATGCAGGCCGGAAAGGCCTATACCGTGGGCATCCTCCAGCAGATGGAACACACCTCTCTGGACGAGATCCGGGAGGCCGTTGAGGCGGGCCTTGCCCGGGGCGCGGCTGCGGGCGGCTATACGGTGGAGGTCGTTTATAAAAACGCACAGGGAGATCCCACAGCCATCCGCACCATCGCGGAGCAGTTCGCCGCACAGGGCGTTGATGTGATCGTGCCCATTGCTACGGGTGCGGCCCAGGGCGCGGCTGCGGCAGCGCAGGATGTGCCCATTGTGTTCAGCGCGGTGGCTGACCCTGTCGCGGCCGGACTGGTGGATGCTTTTGACCGGACGACGGGCAATATCACGGGTGTTTCCAACGGCATTGATGTCGCAAAAATATTCGCTTTGGCGGACGAGCTGACGCCCGGCATCGGGACCTACGGCTTTGTATACAATGAAGGCGAGGTCAACAGCCAGTCCATCATTGAAAAAGCAAAGGCCTTTCTGGATGCGCGGGGCCTCGCCTATGAGGAAGTGACGGTCGCATCCTCGGGCGAGGTGCAGCAGGCCGCGCGGGGCGTCATTGCAAAGGGCGTGGACGCGCTGTTCATCCCCAACGACAACACGGTGGCCAGCGCGCTGCCGTGCTGGCGCAGGAGGCTATTGCGGCAGGGCTTCCGGTGTATCCCACTGCGGACAGCATGGTGCGGGACGGCGGCCTTGCCACTGTGGGCATCAATTATACCGTGCTGGGCGGCCAGACGGCAGACATGGTGTGCAGAGTGCTGGAGGGCACGCCCATCGCGGATATCCCGGTGGAGCTGGTGAATGAGTCCTCCGTCGTGGTCAACGGGGATACCGCGGCTGCGCTGGGTGTGGATGTGAGCCGGTACGTGCAGTGACACTCGCTGAATATGCTGCAATTGAAAAAACGGGCCGCGCTGCGGCCCGCGGCGGAACGGAGCGGCCTTTAAATGCCGCTCCGCGCCGCCTTGTTCCGGAAAATACATACAAAAGGGGAAACGACCATGAGCTTGCTTGTTTTGCAGGGCGCCGTGGAGCAGGGCTTTATTTATGCCCTTGTCGCGCTGGGCCTGTATATCTCGTTCCGTACGCTGGACATCGCGGACCTCACCACTGACGGCACCTTCACGCTGGGCGCGGCTGTATCGGCTGTGTTTACTGTGCAGGGCCAGCCGCTGCTGGGCGTGGTGCTGGCATTTTTCTGCGGCGCACTGGCGGGGTTTGTCACCGCGCTTTTGCAGACGAAGCTGGGCGTGCAGCCTATTCTGGCGGGTATCATCACCATGACTGCGCTGTATTCCGTCAACCTGATGGTGATGGGAAAGCCGAATATCAATTTCTTTAAGGAAAAGACTATCTTTACGGCCGCCGAGGCCATGCCGGGCGGCTTCGGAAGCCTGCTGCAGGCCGCGGCCATCACCGCCGTGCTGTGCGTGCTGCTGGTGCTGTTTCTGCGCACGCAGCTGGGCCTGTCTCTGCGGGCCACGGGCGACAACCGGGACATGGTGTCCGCATCATCCATCAACCCGGCGTTCACCACCACCGTGGGCCTGTGCCTTTCCAACGCCGTGGTGGCGCTTTCAGGCGCGCTCATCGCTCAGTATCAGAAATTTGCTGACAATACGCTGGGTACGGGCATGGTAGTCATCGGGCTGGCCAGCCTGATCATCGGCGAGGTGCTGTTCGGCCGCGGCGAGCCCCACGCGCTGGCAAAAGGCGTGCTGGCGGCAACTGTGGGCGCTGTGGTATACCGCATCATCGTGTCGGCGGCCATCGCGGTGAACATCGACGCAAAAAACATGAAACTGGTTTCGGCGCTCATCGTGGCGGCGGCTATTTCGTACCCGGCCATCCGGGACAAGGTGCTCTTTACAGAAAACGCAGGGAGGCGAACCGCAATGTCTGAAATGCTGGAACTGCGTCATATCTCCAAGACCTTCGGAGCGGGCACGATCAATGAAAAAAAGGCTGTGGAGGATCTTTCCCTCACACTGGCCTCCGGAGATTTCGTCACCATCATCGGCGGAAACGGCGCGGGCAAATCCACGCTGTTCAACGCTGTTGCGGGCGTGTTCTATGTAGACGAGGGCCGCGTTATCCTGGACGGAGAGGATATGACGTTCCTGCCGGAATATAAGCGCTCCAACCACCTGGGCCGTCTGTTTCAGGACCCGCTCAAGGGGACCGCGCCCCACATGACCATCGAGGAAAACCTGGCGCTGGCGTATCTGCGCTCTGTGCGCACGCGTTCGCCTTTCGGCACGGTGTCGAAAAAGGACAGGGAGTATTTCCGCGAGCGGCTGGCCGCTCTGGGCCTGGGCCTGGAGGACCGGCTGAAAAGCCCGGTGGGCCTCCTTTCCGGCGGACAGCGCCAGGCGCTGACGCTGCTGATGGCAACCCTTGTTACGCCCAAGCTGCTTTTGCTGGACGAGCACACCGCCGCGCTGGACCCCTCCACCGCAGAAAAGGTGCTGGAGCTGACCAGGAGCATCGTGGCGGAAAACAACATTACATGCATGATGATCACCCACAACATCCGCTCCGCGCTGGAGCTTGGCAACCGCACCATTATGATGGATGCGGGCCGCATCGTGCTGGACCTTGCGGGGGAGGAGCGCGCGGGCATGACGGTGGACGCGCTGCTGGAGAAATTCCGTACGAGCGCGGGCAAAGCGCTGGACAACGACCGCATCCTGCTCAGCGACAGGGAGTAAAGTCTGCGGCCGGTATTTGTGAAAAAATTAAATCGTATAAAAATAGCCGCAGACTATTTTTTAGACCATGCGGGCCGTCCCCGGCCCGCGGCCGCTAAGGTGTTTTTTGTTACAAAGCAATAAAAAGGCGTCCGAAGATGAAGTCTCCGGACGCTTTTTCTCGTATTATAAACAGAAAGGCTCATTTGCCGGTTTCGGCCTGCGCTTTCAGCAGGTCGCGGATCTCGGCCAGGAGCGTTTCTTCTTTGGAGGGCTCCGCCGCTGCGGCAGCCTCCACGACCTCTTCCGCTTTCTTGCGCTTGAAGCGGTTGATGACCTTCAGCGCGCAGAACACGCACAGCGCCAGAATGATGAATTCCAGCACGCTCTGCAGAAAAGCGCCGTAGGGCAGGGAAAAGTAAGGCGCTTCTTCGCCGGCCCGCTGCAGCGTAACGGCGAGCTCGCTCAGGTTCACCGCGCTGGTGAACAGGCCCACAACGGACATCACCATATTGACGAGCGCGGTCACGATCTTGCTGAACGCGCCGCCGATGACGATGCCGACAGCCATGTCGATGACGTTGCCGCGCACCGCAAACTCCTTGAACTCGGTGAGAAATTTTTTCATGCTTGCCTCCTTTGCCTGTTACAGCAGCTTTTCGATGGCGTCGGCCGCGCCATCCAGCATGTCGCCCTCAAAGGATTCGATCACACCGAGATCGGCCTGCCTGGCAAGCTGCGGGTCGATGGGGATGCGGGCCAGCACCGGAACGCCGAACTCGGCGGCTGTCTCGGCAACGTGGCTCTCGCCGAACACGTCGATTTTTTTGCCGCAGTCCGGGCACAGGACATAGCTCATGTTTTCCACAAGGCCCAGCACGGGAATGTTCATCATATTGGCCATGTTCACGGCCTTGGCGACGATCAGGCTCACCAGCTCCTGCGGGCTGGCCACGACGACGATGCCGTCCACCGGCAGGGTCTGGAACACCGTCAGCGGCACATCGCCCGTGCCCGGGGGCATGTCTACAAACATGAAATCGACATCTTTCCAAATGACGTCCTGCCAGAACTGCTTGACGGTGCCCGCAATGATGGGCCCGCGCCACACGACAGGGTCGCTTTCGTGCTCCAGCAGCAGGTTTACGCTCATCACGTCGATGCCTGTGCGGCTCTGTACGGGATAGCAGCCCACTTCGTCCGCATGGGCGCGGCCGTGGATGCCGAACAGCTTGGGGATGGAGGGACCGGTGATGTCGGCGTCCAGCACGCCGGTCTTATAGCCGCGGCGGTTCAGCAGCACGGCCAGCATGGCGGATGTCATGCTCTTGCCGACGCCGCCCTTGCCGCTGACGACGCCGATCACTTTTTTAATACTGCTCAGCGCGTGGGGCGGTTCGCGGAAATCCGCGGGGTTTGTTTTGCGCGAGGCGCAGTTTTCGCCGCAGGTCTCGCAATTGTGCGTACAATTTTCGCTCATTGTCATTCTCCTTCCGGGTGGTACCTTCATTATAGGTTCGCGCAAAGAGGGTGTCAAGCCGTGGCTTTTTGGTTGGTTGCGGCGACAGGGAAATATACGGTATAATAACCTCAAATACCATGTTTCTTAATCAGGCGGTACGCGAAGTGCCTTAGAAATATGGTATAATAACCTCACGCCCGCCGCTTGCGCTGCGCTTTTGCGCATGGGCTTTGAGAGCATTGAACCATGCAAAACCGCGGCAGGCACGGTTTTGTTGAAGCCGTTTTGCGGCGTCCTGCTGTAATATTAGCAATCGCGGCTACATGCCGCAAAACAGAAAGGATGGAGAACGTGGGTACGATTTTTTATACTGCACCTGTGGCGCCCCATGTGCTGATCAACGCATTCTTCCTTTACAGCTTTTTGGGCTGGGTGATGGAATGCATCGTCATACGCCGGGAGAAGGGCCGGTGGGAGAACCGCGGCTTTGCGCATCTGCCGTTCTGTATCATCTACGGCTTCGGCGCAATGCTCGGCTTTGCGCTGCTGCGTCCGTTTTCCGGCAATTATGTGCTGCTCTATCTTGTGGGAGCCGTTTTGGCAACGCTGTTCGAATACCTCACCGCGCGGCTGATGCTGCGCCTGTTCGGCACCTTCTGGTGGGATTACACCAATAAGCCGTTCAATTATAAGGGGATTCTGTGCCTGGAAAGCACGCTGGGCTGGGGCTCATCGCTCTTCTGCTGTTTGCATTTCTGCATCGGCTGGTGTTCCGCGCTGTCCTGCTCATTCCGGACCGTGTCGGTTTGGCGGCCGCATTTCTGCTGGTATGCGCCTATGCGGTGGATTTTGCCGTCAGCGCGTATCAGGCGTATCAGAATGCGCATACTTCCACAGAGGCCGAGCCCGTGCCCGGCCGCGCCGCCCGCTGAAAAGCGCGGCGCCGACCTTTACACAAAGGGGATTTTTAGAAATGATTTACCGCAGCAAAGGAAACCGTGTGCTCCATCACGGTACCCAGAGATCCGGAATACCTGGCTCTGGTACAGGATATTCTGGAACATCCGCTGGTGCGTTCCATGGAGGCGTACACCCAGCACGGCGAGACCTCGTGCCTGCGCCACAGCATCAATGTTTCGTATCTCAGCTACCTGTATTGCAGGGACCATGGATGGCAGGCCCGCGCCGCCGCCCGCGCCGGGCTGCTGCACGACCTTTTTCTGTACGACTGGCACTTCCACGCAAAGGAAACGGGCAATTATTTTCACGGGCTGACACATCCGCGGCGCGCGCTGGAGAACGCCCAGCGTCTGTTCAGCCTTACGGACAGGGAAAAGAACATCATCCTGCGGCATATGTGGCCGCTGACGATTACACCGCCCAAATACCGCGAGGCGTATGTGATCGTGATGTTCGACAAATACTGCAGCCTGATGGAGACGTTCCACAAGCCCGTGATGGAGCTGATGGAATACCAGGAGCTGACGGCTGATTTGAAAAAAGGCTTTGCCGCGCAGTGAGCGGCAAAGCCTTTTTATGTGCGCCCGGGCCATATTGCGCCCGGGCCGTTTTGCGGTTTGGATTAACGGCTTTGAGGGAGCGGACCGCGAGGCGTCGGGAGCAGCTCCGCATGCCGTTTTGCTCCGGGCGGCTCACAGGCGCTCCACGATTCCCGTGACCAGGCGCTCCAGCACCTTTGCGCGGGCTGCGGCCGTCTCGATGACCTCGTTTTCGTCCAGCTTCTTTTCCAGCACGCCCGCGGCCATATTGGTGACGAGGCTGATGGCCAGCACAGGCAGCCCGCAGTGGCTGGCGACGATGACCTCCGGCACCGTGGACATTCCCACGGCGTCCGCGCCCAGCACGCGGAACGCACGGATCTCCGCCGGAGTTTCGTAGCTGGGGCCCATATAGCCCAGATATACTCCGTGGCGCAGTGCAACGCCCTGCGCGGCGGCCACCTCGTCTGCCAGACGGCGCAGAGCGGGCGTATAGGCGTAGGTCATATCACAGAAGCGCGGGCCGAAGCCCGCATCGTTGGTGCCGGTGAGCGGGTTGGCGCCCATAAAATTGATGTGGTCGTCAATGACCATCAGGTCGCCCACCTGGAAATCGAGGTTCACGCCGCCGCAGGCATTTGTCACCAGCAGCGTTTCCACACCCAGCGCTTTCATCACACGGACGGGCGCGGCGATGTGGGACATGGGATGTCCCTCATAAAAATGAAAACGCCCCTGCATGCACACGACGCCGTGCCCGGCCAGACGGCCCAGCACAAAACGTCCCGCGTGCCCCGGCGCGGTGGAAACGGGAAAGCCGGGAATGGAGGCGTATTCCACAAAAGACGCATCCTCCAGCACATCGGCCAGACCGCCCAGCCCGCTGCCCAGGATCAGGCCCACCGACGGGCGTGCGCCGGCCACGGCGCGGATGGCATCTACCGCGTTTTGGATCATTTCCTTCAAGGCTTTTCCTCCGTTCGCGTCTGGCTGCTTTTCAGCTCGAAGTGAATCAGCAGGCTGAGCAGCGCGCGCAGGATGATGACCGCGCCCAGAATGAGCAGCTCGCTCATCTCCCGTACCAGAACGGTCTTTAAGATCTCGGCGGCCATTTTAAATTCCAGCCCGGTGGCAAGGCCGTCGGCAAGCTCGAACTGCAGCGCGTAATGCCGATGCAGAAAGGTATTGCCCAGATATTCCGCAAAGGCCCGCACTGCCGACACTGCCACCACAAAAATGCCCATCATCTCCAGCACGCCGATGATGGGCGGCAGGATGAGCTCGATCAAATGTTCCAAGTCCATGTTGCGTCTCCTTTCCAAATTCCTGTCTACCAGTATACAGGATGTCCCGGCAAAAAGGCAATACGCGCCGCACATACTTTCCCGTCCGGGTCCGTATACATAAAAAAGGGAAAGGGGCGTGGACGCATGGCGCGCCAAAGCTATTTGAAAAACGCGGCCATTCTGACGGGAACAGGCCTGCTGCTGCGTGCCGCAGGCATGTTCTTCCGCATTTATATCGCGGCGCGTATCGGCGCCGAGGGCATGGGCCTGTACCAGTTGATCTACACGGTCTACACAATGGCCGTCACCTTGGCTACGGCGGGGCTTTCGGTGGCAGCCACGCGTCTTTCGGCGGAACTGCTGGCCACCGACGACCCCGCCAATGTGCGCGCAGCCATGCGCCGCACACTGGCGCTGGGGCTTGGGCTTGGCGCGGCTGCGGCCGCGCTGCTGTTCACTGGAGCGGGGCTTGCAGCGGACTGGTGGCTGGAGGATGCGCGGGCCGCGCTCTCGCTGCGCATTTTGGCGCCCAGTTTGCCGTTTATGGCGGTTTCGGCATGTCTGCGGGGGTTTTTCATGGCGCGGCGCAAGGTGGGGCCGAATTCCCGCGCGCAGATCTTCGAGCAGGTCGTGCGCATCGGCGTGGTGGCGCTGCTCATTGATTCTGCCGTACCGCAGGGCATCGGAACGGCCTGCGCGGCCGTGGTCGTGGGCAATACGGTCAGCGAGGCTGCGAGCTGGGTATATATGGAATGGTGCTACCGGCGTGAGCTGAGGGACGTGCCCCGTAACGCAAAGCGTCCGGTGCAGGGGCTGGGACGGCAGCTGTGGGATATCATAGCGCCCATTGCTGCGAACCAGTATATGACGAGCGTGCTGCGCACCGTTGAAAATGTAATGGTGCCCGGCTGCCTTGCGCTGTATACACTCAGCCGCGAAACAGCGCTCAGCCAGTACGGCGCGCTGAAAGGCATGGCCATGCCGGTGATTTTTTTTCCGTTTTCATTTCTGGCCACGCTTTCTACGCTGCTGCTGCCGGAGATCACCGAGGCGCATGTGCAGAACAGGCGCGCGGCGCTGGAACATCTGGTCAACCGTGTCATGCTCATCACGCTGGTGCTTTCGTTTCTGGCCGGCGGCCTGTTCACCCAGTTTGCAAAGGAGATCGGCCTGGTGCTGTACCAGAGCGAGGAGATCGGTTTTTTTATCTGTCGATACTGGGGCCGCTGATGCCCTTTATGTATATGGAGAGCATGGTGGATGGCATCCTGAAAGGGCTGGGGGAGCAGCTCTCCTCCTTTCGTTATACGGCGCTGGATTCGGTTGTGCGCATCGCGTTGATCTACCTGCTGCTGCCGCGCTTCGGCATGCAGGGCTTTTTGTTCGTGATGCTGGTGAGCAATCTGCTGACGAGCCTGCTGAACCTGCACCGCCTGCTGCATGTTACAGGGCTGCGTGTGCAATGGCTGCGTTGGGTGATAAAACCGGTGTTCTCGTTTTTGTGCGCGGGCGCGGCGTGCCGGTTCGTGCTGCAGCCGCTGACGCAGCGGCTGGGCCTGCCGCTTCTGGCCTGGGCTGTTTTGGGAGCGGTATTCACCAGCGTTATTTACGCGCTGTTCATCTGGCTTACAGGCTGCGCCGGGCCGGGAGACTTTATCGTCAGGCGCACCCGGAAGAAGGCGGGGGAGAGGGATTCGTCCGTGTGATGCGGATGCAGGAAAGGACGCCGCGGCTGTGTAAAATGCCGATTCTTGCGCGCAAAGTTTGGATAAGATGGAGAAAGCTGAAAAAATGGTTGACGGAAGACTGGAAAAGGATTATTATGTTGTCATAACAACAAGGCGGCCAACAACATCCTACAGGCGGCCTTGCAGCGCCCGGCGGCGGAATGCCTGCCGGGAGGGAAAGAGGTGCCTTTGGTGAAAGCGGTACCCAGGTACTTGCAGATTATCAATTATTATCAGGGAATGATTGACGCGGGCAAGCTGTCGGAGGGGCAGCAGATGCCCACGGAAGAGGCCATCGGCGCGCTGTTCAGCGTGAGCCGCATCACGGTGCGCCAGGCTTTGGACGGCCTGGCACAGGCGGGATATATTTACAAAGTGCAGGGAAAGGGCAGCTTTGTCGCATCCAAGAAGGCGGGAATGCAGCTCAATCATCTGATCGGCTTCAGCGACGAGATGCGCAGTCTGGGGCTGGAGCCGTCCACCATCCTTGTGGAACAGAGCCTGATGCTGCCCACGGAGGCAGTGGCAAAGGCGCTGAACATCGACGTCACCCAGAAGATCTATTTCCTAACGCGCATCCGCTGCGCGGACGGCGTCCCCATGGCTGTGGAGAAGGTCCATATGCCCTTTTACCGTTTCGCGGGCATTGAAACGCAGGATCTGAGCAAATCTTTGTACGCGCTGCTCAAGGAGCAATACGGCTGCGAATGCAGCAAGGCGGTGCAGAGCATCCAGGCCGGAGCGGCCAGCTCCCATGATGCGAAGCTGCTGAAAATCAAAACAGGAATGCCGGTGCTGTGCATCTCCCGCACTACGTACGGTATGGATGGCGCGCCCTTTGAGTATGTGGATTCTATTTACCGCGGGGATAAATACATCTTTAACGTCACTCTGGAAAAGTAAACTTTCGCTGGGCCTGCCCCGCCTGCGGCTGGGCTGTGCCCGCGAAAAATTTTTTGAACGGTATTGTTATAACAACATGACAACTTGTCTTGTTGCAGCTTAAATCAAATGAGGAAGGGCAGAGGTTCATGACGGAAAAAAGTAGATCAGAGCGCGGCGGACGGCGCAGGTTCAACCTGAAACGGCGCGAGGCCTGCACGGGCTGGCTGTTTGTCTCACCGGCGCTCATCGGGTTCAGCATTTTTACCTTCGGTTCTATCCTGTATTCGCTGTACTTATCCTTCACCGATTACAACCTGCTCAGCAAGCCGAACTGGCTGGGCCTGCAGAACTACGTCAAGGCGTTCACGGACGACCAGTACTTTTACCCGTATTTCGGCAATACGTTCTATTTTGTCGTTGCGCTGGTGCCCATCGTGCTGGTGGTGTCGCTGCTGCTGGCCATCCTCATCAACAAAAAGGCGGGCAGGCTGACAAAGGGCTACCGTGTAGCGCTGTTCCTGCCCAGCATCACGTCCACCGTCGCGGTGAGCATGGTGTGGCTGTGGATCTTCAACCCGGACATGGGCATCCTGAACAACATTCTCACTGCCATCGGCCTGAATGATGTGCCGCTGTGGCTGGGCGACCCGGCCTGGAGCAAGCCCGCGCTCGTTATCATGCGCGTGTGGCAGATGAGCGGTTATTATATGCTGATGTTCCTTGCCGGGCTGCAGACCATCCCGGAGACATTGTACGAAGCCGCGGATGTGGACGGCGCCACAGGATGGCAGAAATTTATCCGCATTACGGTGCCGATGCTCTCCAATACAACGTTTGTGGTAGCCATCCTGCTGGTGATCGAGGCGTTCAACATGTTTGAATCCATTTTCGTAATGACGCAGGGCGGGCCGCTCGGCTCCACCAGCACCATCATGTACTATATCTATGAACAGGGCTTTACCAACTACAACATGGGCTATGCGTCGGCGCTGGCGTGGATATTCTTTGCCATTATCATGGTGGTGACGCTGATCCAATACCGCTTCCGCCATGAACAGGGGGGTGAATGAGCATGAAAAAACCGCAGCTTGGCATGTCCGCGCGCAAGACCGTGGGCAACACCGTATACCACATCTTCATGGTCACCCTCAGCGTCATCATGATCTATCCTTTCGTCTGGTCGCTGCTCTCCTCTTTCAAATCCTCGGAGCAGCTTTACGGCGGTAATCCGTTGGACCTGTGGCCCAGGCCGTTCACGATGGAGAACTACGAGCGCCTGTTCCAGGTGCTGCCCTTTGATAAGTTTACGGTCAATTCGGTGTTTTTGTCCGTCGCGATGCCTCTTTGCATGATCGCGGTCGCCTCTCTCACGGCATATGCGCTCACGCGGCTGGAGTTCCGCGGCAGGAACATTTTGTTTCTTGCGTTCATCGCCACGATGATGATCCCCAGCCACGTCACCCTCATCCCCAACTATAAGATTGTTGTGGATATGAAGCTCATCAATACATATGCGGCGCTGTTCCTGACGAATATGTTCACGGGCGCCAATGCCTTCAACATTTTTTCTTCCGCCAGTTTTCCTCAGTATTCCCAAGGACTTGGAAAACGCCGCCATCATCGACGGCTGTACGCGGCTGGGCGTGTTTTTCCGCATCGTGCTGCCAAATGCGAAGCCGGCCATTGCCACGACGGCCATCCTGTCGTTCCGCAGCGTGTGGAACGCGTTCCTGTGGCCGATGCTGGTGATCAACGACTACGACAAGCTGACGCTGACCGTGGGCCTGAAATACCTGAAGGAGTGGGAACCCAACTGGGCCGTGCTTCTGGCGGGCGCGTCCCTCAGCATCGTGCCCATCGTCATTGTGTTCCTCATCTTCCAAAAGCAGTTCATGGCCTCTACCATGAATTCGGGCTTGGCGGTAAATGATGTCTCTTTCCGGAATGAACGGCGCGCCGCGCCGTGACATATCAAATCATACAATGGAGGATCAACATGAAAAAGTCAATTAGCAAAGTTCTGTCACTTGTTCTTGCACTGGCGTTTGTGTTTTCGCTGGCCGCCTGCGGCGGTGCGCCGTCCTCGGCGCCCGCTGCGTCCGGCAGCGCTCCGGCTTCCGGCTCCGAGCCCGCGGCCCCGGCCGACCCCACCACGCTGAAGGTCTACACCTGGTGGGACGTGACGAAGTTTGAACATTTGCAGAAGATGCAGCAGGATTTTGAAGCGGCGAATCCGGATATCAAGCTGGAATTCGTTACCATTCCCAGCAAATACGCCGATACAATGGTCACAAAGCTGGCCGGCGGCGAGATCCCCGACGTGATGATGCTGGCCATGGACCAGGTGCCCCGCTATGCGCTGAACGGTATGCTGCTTCCGCTGGACGATTTGGCCAGCCAGGAGTATAAGGACGCGCTGTACCCGGTGGTGAAGGACGCCCTGACCGTGAACGGCACCATGTATGCCGCGGCCCGCGACGTTACCCCGAAGGTCATGTATCTCAATACCAAGATGTTTGAAGACGCCGGCATCGAGATCCCGGCCGATACCTGGACGATGGACGAGTTCGTCGAGATCGCCAAGCAGCTCACCAAGGGCAGCGGCGCGGACGCCCAGTGGGGTTACTACTGGAAAAATTATACCGACCAGACCTTCGCCATGATCGCGGCGTTCGGCGGTGAGCTGTACAGTGAGGACGGCAAGGCGAGCGTGCTTTCCACCGACGAAAACACCCAGAAGGCCGTTCAGTTCATGTATGACCTGTACAATACCTACAAGGTGTGTCCGTCGGCCACGCAGGCCGCGCAGTTCGGTGACAGCGAGTTCGCCCCCTTTATGGCCAATAAGGTGGCCATGCAGATTGGCGCGCTTTCCACCGCCTCTACGTTTGACGCAAACGGCACTGAGTATACCGTGCTGCCCATGCCCTATGTGGACGGCGTCAGCAAAACGTCCTCGTTTGTGAACACCTGGGTCATTCCCAAGACCGCCAGAAATCCCGAGCTTTCCTGGCGGGTGGTGGAGTTCCTTTCCGGCAAGGAGGGCCAGCAGATCGCTTTGGATATGAAGTTCGGCCTGCCTGCCTCCACCCTGGTGGATACCACGGAATTCGAGGCGAAAACGCCGTACAACAAGTATTTCGTACAGGCCCTGGAGACGGCCGTGCCGTATCCCACGAACCTGAACGGCTCGGAGTTCCAGAATATGTTCCAGAAGGAATGCGAGTCCCTGTGGGCCGGCGCCGTCTCGCCGGAGGAGTTTGCACAGCGCGTGGATGAACAGGCGGCTCCGATTTTGAGCAAATAAAGCAATGGGGGAAAGGGCGGCGGTTTCCGCCGCCCTTTTTCAGGAAGGAAGGTCAAGGATGACCGCAAAACAATTGCCGGACGATACATATTTGGATAAAATATATACGATGCTGGCACAGATCGAGCAGGAGGAAGGCGCGGCCATGGACGCAGCCGCCCGCGCGGCGTATGCGTCCATAGACGGCGGCGGCCTGCTGCACGTGTTTTCCACGGGCCATTCCCACATGATCGTGGAGGAGATGTTCTACCGCAGCGGAGGGCTCGTACCGGTGAATCCCATCCTCTCGGACGAGCTGATGCTTCATACCGGTGCGATCACCAGCACACATATGGAGCGCATGCCCGGCAAAGCGGCCGAGGTGCTGGGCAAGGCGGGGCTGCGCGCGGGCGACACGATCCTCATTTCCTCCAATACGGGCATCAACACGGTGCCGGTGGAAGCGGCTTTGTACGCAAAGGAACGGGGGCTGACGGTGGTGTGCGTTACCTCGAAGAAAATATCCCGCACGCTTGCCTCCCGCGCGCCGGAGGGAAAGCGCCTGTATGAAGTGAGCGATATCGTCATTGACAACCATGCGCCCAGAGGCGACGGTTTGCTCACGATCCCCGGCACCCAGCAGATCACAGGCGGCGCGTCCACCTTCGGAAGCCTGTTCATCGCGCAGCGCATCGTACTGAAGATCGAAAACCTGTATCTTGCGCAGGGGCGGATGCCGCCGGTCCTGTGCAGCGCCAATCTGCCCGGCGGCGACGAATACAATACCAGCGCGGTGGCGGCGTATCAGGGCCGTATCAAAGCGCTGTGCTGAGGATGAGGTGAACGGTTTGTATCTGGTGTGCGACGGCGGGGGAACAAAGACGGATTTCCTGCTGTTTGAAAAAACAGGACGTGTGCGGGGCCGCGCGCAGGGCGCAGGCGCGAACGCAAATTTTGTGCCTCCGGCCGAAGCGGCGCATACCGTCTATGCGGGCGTTATGGAATGTCTGGCGCAGGCGGGGGCCGCGCCCGCGCAGGTGCGGGAATTCGTGTTGTTCATCCCCGGCTTCCGGCCCGCGCTGCCGGAACTGGAGACTCTTTTGGGGAGCGGGAACGTCCGGCAGCTGGGCGATGAAAAGAACGCTTTTTATGCGGCGCTGGGCGCGCCCTGCGGCATCGCCGTGCTCAGCGGTACAGGCTCTTTTGCCACCGGGCGGGACAAAGCGGGACGCACGGCCACAGCGGGCGGCTGGGGCCCGCTGTTCAGCGACGAAGGCAGCGGATATCATATAGGCGTTTTGTGCCTGTCGCGTCTGGCGCTGCTGCACGACACGCATGTGACCGGCACGCTTCTGGAAAAAAACGTGCTGGAAATGCTGGGCCTGCCGGATGTTCTGTCCATTCGCGACGCGGCATACCGGCCCGATTTTACGCGCAGACATGTGGCGCGGCTGAGCTATGCTGTGGAACGGTCGGCCCGGGAGGGGGATGCAAATGCATGCGCGGTGCTGGATGAAGCGGCCTGTGCGCTGGCGCGCCTGGCTGCGACGGTGGCCGGGCAGCTGGACGCGGACGGCCTGCCTGTGGCGCTCACGGGCGGCGTGGCGCGCATGGGAGAGCTGTTCACCGGACGCTTCCGCCGGGCGCTGGAACATCTGGTGCCCCAGTGCGTATACCAGCCGGCAAAGTACAGCCCGGTGGTGGGCGCGGCGCTTTGTGTGTTGAGCGAGAGCGCGGGCGTGGATATCACGGCACCCGGCGTCGCGGAAAATCTGATGAAAGAAAAGATGGGTGAAGCACATGTTGATGGATGAATATTTCGGTGCAATGAAGGGCGTTCTGGAAAAGGTGGAGCAGACCCAGCGGGAGGCCGTGCTGGAGGCTTCGGCAGAGATCGCGGAGCGCCTTGCCCGCGGCGGCGCGTGGCATATTATGGACACCGGCCATATGCTGATGTTTGAGGGCGTGGGCCGAACAGGCGGTATGATGGCGGTAAAGCCCATCCGCATCACCTGCGAGATACAGAACCCGGTGCGGCACCGGCCCGCGCCTGCGCGGGGCATCGTGGGCTACGACACCATTCCCGGCTTTGCCGATTATGTGCTGGGCCGTGCTAACGTGCTGCCGGACGACGTTATTATGATCGGCTCCGTTTCCGGTTACCAGTATTTTCCCGTGGATCTGGCGCTGAAGGCGAATGAAATGGGCTGCGCGACCGTGGCCATCACCTCGGTGGAGTATTCCCGCCATCTGACCAGCAAGCACCCCAGCGGCAAGCGCCTGTTTGAGGCCTGCACCTTCTGCCTTGATAACTGCACCAATTACGGCGATACCCTGGTGGAGGTGGAGGAGCTGGGGCAGGCCATCTGCCCGGCCAGCGGCATCAGCGCCAGCTACCTGATGTGGGCGGTGCAGAGCACGGTGGTGGAAAAACTGCTGGAAAAAGGCCTTAAGCCCAGTGTGTATATCTCGAACCATATGCCGGACGCGGCGCGCATCAACGGCGAGGCGTTGGAAAATTATGAAAAATATGGTTTTTGAGGGGCCTGTCATGGAACTGAAAACAAACGCTTTCCGCGCCCGGTTTGCGCCGGAGGCAAACAATTTCGTCAGCCTTGTAAACCTTGCGACAGGGGACGATTATATCAAAGCCGCGCCCCGCGGCCCTCTGGTGGAGCTGTACGCGCTGGCGGACGGAGAAAAGAAAAAGCTGCTGCCCGGCGTACCGGGGATGAGTGCAGGAGCAGGCTTTCTGGAGATATCCTATACGGAGTTCGGCGGTCTGCCCATTGGTATGACTGTGCGCTGTACGGCGGAAAACGACCGTCTGTGCATCCGTGCCCGGATGGAGAACCACAGTGCGGCGGATGTTGTGGAGGTACTGATGCCGCACATCGGCGGCGTCTATCTGGGCGAGGACTACGCCGATGACGCCATCATCTACCCACATCACGCGGGCGAGCGCACGCGCAACCCGGTAATGGGCTATGGTGTGAATAAAAAAGATTTCTGGCGCGCCAGCAGCGTTGCGTTCGGGGACATCTACCGCCGCGAGATCAACTACTGCGGCCTTGCGTCCATGAGCTGGATGTACTATTACGACGCCGAAAACGGCCTGTACATCGGCAGCCATGACGCGCGCTTCCCCGTGACGGGCGTCATAGCCGAAACAAGCGGAAGCGCCGAAGATCCGTGGATGGCCTTTGGCTTCCGCAAGCATTACCGCGTCCGTCCCGGGGAAAGCTATGAAACAGGGGAATATATTCTGGCCGTCACCACGAAGGACTGGCATTACGGCGCGCAGCTTTACCGCGCGTATATCGCGCCCTATTTGGATTTCGACCATAATCCGGCGTTTTTGGCGGACGAATGCGCGCTCAACCAATGCTACAATTTCAAGCGCACAGGCAATATCGAGCATACGTTCCGCGACATCCCGCAGATGTACGAAGAAGGCGCGGCCTGGGGCGTGCGCCACATGTTTCTGGCAAGCTGGAACCGTACGGGCTTCGACTCGTTCTACCCGGAATATTATCCGGACATGGAGCTGGGAAGCGCGATGGAATTCCGGCGCGGGCTGGAATACGTGCGGGAGCACGGCGGGTTTTCCACGCTGTACATCAACGCGCGGATTTTTGACGTGAAGTCGGATTTCCACAAGACCGTGGGCGAAAAAATGGCCGTCCGCAACGAAAAGGGCGAGCCGTACCGTGAGACCTACGGGCCGGAGCATTTCACGGTGAACTGCCCGTCCGACACACTCTGGCGGGATTACCTGCTGGACACTGCGGAATTCTGCGTCAAAGCCTACGGCTGTGACGGCATTTACCTGGACCAGCTGGCTTCTGCAGAGCCTTTCGCATGCTACTGTGCGGAACACAGCCACGAAAATATCGGTGAATTCAACAACGGCTATGTGTATGTGCTGCGCGAGCTGCTGCGCCGTCTGCGAAAGCACAACCCCAATGCGTATATCATGACAGAGAACTGCGGCGATATCTACGGCAGCTATACCTGGGGCAACCTCACCTGGAACGGCGCAGAATACGATGAACATTACAATGTGTTCAAGTATACGTTCCCGGAATTTGTGCAGGTGAATATGGTGAACCCCCGCGGCTGGGAGACCGAAGATCGCGACCAGCGCCTGTGGTTCTACCGCGATATGCACCGTGCCGTTACATTGGGCAGCGTGCTGTGGATGGGCATTACCACCCGCATGCGTCCGCAGGACGGCGAATATCATATCTATGGCAGGAAGATGGCGCGGTTCCGCAGGGAACTGCAGCCGCTGCTCAAGGAAGCGCGCTTTTGGACGACGCCTGGCTGGCGCCTGTGCCGGACTTCTGCTATGCGGCCTGCTGGCAGCTTGCGGACGGGCGCGGAATGGTGGTGGCGGCCAATGACACCGGCGCGCCCTGCATGCTGACGGTGCACGGCACGGCTGCGGACGGAGCCTGTACAGTGAAAGCTCCGGACGGGGATGCGCCCGGTGTACGGCGGGACGGGGATGCTCTGCTGCTGGCTTTGCAGCCGGGACAGATATGCGGCGTCCTGTTCGACCGGTGAGAATGGTTCATCTGTACTCGTTCCGGCGGCGGGAAGATACACAAGGCTCCCATTTCCGGCATGTGCCGGGCAACGGGAGCCTTTTCGTCTGTGAGAGGAGCTGAATGGATTGTCTTTTACCGGAAATATGCCTGCGACACTTTTTGGGGAATGCCTGCTGCGTATTTTTCTGGCCGCGCTGTGCGGGCTTGTGATCGGCTTTGAGCGCAAAGCCCGCCTGAAGGAAGCGGGCGTGCGCACGCATCTGATCGTAGCGTTGGGCGCGGCGCTTATCACCATCGTTTCCAAATACGGTTTTTTTGACCTTGCACTGTTTGCCGAGGGCATCAAGGCAGATCCCACGCGTATTGCGGCCCAGATCGTGAGCGGGGTCGGCTTTCTGGGCGCGGGAATGATATTCATGCGGCACAGGACGCTTACCGGCCTTACAACGGCTGCGGGCATCTGGACGACGGCAGGCATCGGGATGGCGGTGGGCTGCGGGCTTTACGCGGTGTCTCTTTTTTCCACGGCGCTCGTCGTTCTTACGCAGCTGATGCTGCACCGGGATTACCGCTGGACGCGCGCGCCCGGATGTACGGCTGTGTGCCTGCGCACGCAGCCGGGCCCGTCCGGTCTGCGGCAGGCGCTGGCGGCCCTGGATGAGATGCAGGTGCAGGTGATAAACCTGGAGGCGAGCCACAAGCGCAGCGGCGTGCATTACGAGCTTTTTGTGCGGCTGCCGCCCGGCCTTGCGCAGGAGCGCCTGGGCGCGCAATTGGCGGCACTGGAAGAAGTTACCTACGTGGATATATGAAAGGAGAGGCTACGCATGCGTATGACCGTATATGGAAATAACGCCACCTGCCCGGAGGCGGACGGCGCTTGCTCCTGTTTTTTGATCGAGGCGGAAGGCAGAAGGATATTGCTCGATATGGGGAACGCGAGCCTTGCCAAGCTGCAGAAAGACGTCGATCTCGCCGCGCTTGACCTGATCGCCATCAGCCATCTGCATTTTGATCATTTCGGAGACCTGTTCTGCGCGAAATATCAGCTCGAGTCCCGGCGGGCCTGCGGCGAGGCCATCCCCAGGATACCTCTGCTCACGCCGCGCCTTCCGGCGTGGGCACGGGCCGAGCTGTGCACCAACGATGTGTTTGATCCGCATGTTATTGAGGACGGGCTGCGGTTCCGGATGGGAGACGCGGCGCTGGAGTTTATCGGCACGGTCCATCTGGTTGAATCCTATGGCGTTCGGTTGGAGGCGGAGGGAAGGACACTGGCCTATTCGGGCGATGCGGGCGCGTGTCCGCAGCTTGCGCGCGTCGCCGCGGGCGCGGACCTGTTTTTGTGCGAGGCGACGCTGACGCAAGGGACGTGTGCGGAAGAGGGACATCACCTGCGCGCCGCCACGGCGGGACGTCTGGCTGCGGAAAACGGAGCAAAGCGCCTGCTGTTGACGCACTACCATACACCGCAGGCGCAGACTGTCCTGCGGGAGGCCCGCGCATGCTTTGAACGCGCAGAACTGACAGCCATAGGCAAAACCTGGGAGGTGGATTAAGGGGGACAGCCGCGTGTACGGCCTCGAATTGAAAAAACGTTCTGCTTGTCCGGTGCACAGGCGTATGATAAAATAGAAACAGCCTTTAGGGTGTGTGGGCCGGGCGGTCCGCATAGACGTTTTATGGCTTTGCGGTACAAAGCTGCAAGAGCAGGAACGGGAAGGGACACGCATGGCGCGGAAAAGATGCGTACTTCGATGGGGCGCCGCCGTGGGACTGTACTGGGCCGCCTGTGCGGCCCACGTTTGGCGAACAGGCGGTCTTTTGGCACTGGGACTGGCATGGAATATGCTGTTGGCGCTGCTGCCGCTGTGTTTTGCCTGCGCTGCCGGGCGCTGCCGCCTTTGGGCGGGACGTGCGGCGCTCGCTGTGCTGTGGCTGCTGTTTTTGCCTAACACATTTTACATGCTCACGGATCTGATCCATACACCGCAAAAGATGGAATGGGTAAACGCGGCGGATTGGACGGTGCGCCACAGCGAAAACGTGTCCGACTGGCTGCTGACGCTTCTGCTGGGCACGGGCGCCGTGCTGGCGGTGCTGCTGGGCCTGGAGGCCATGCGCGTATTCCGTGTATGTTGCTGCGTCCATTGGCCGCGGCCCGCAGTATGGGCCGGCGACGGGGCGGTGCTATTGCTGTGCGGCTTCGGAATGTACATCGGGCGTTTTTTGCGGCTGAACAGCTGGGATATATTGCATCCGCTGGCGCTGCTGCGGCGCGTTTGGGCTTCAATGGACACGTTTCAGCTGCAAGTGACCCTGCTGTTTGCAGGAGCGGTTTTTTTGCTGTGGCTTGCATACGGTGCGCTGCGGCCTGTGGACGGGGAGAAGCAGGAGAATAAGGAATCAGATGCATTGTCAACTTAGAATTAAAAATGAGTTGACAATGCGTTTTTTTCGTTTATAATAAATCCAGACACCTTTTCTGCAGAAAGAAGTGTACCGGACAATGACAACCAAAGAACGAATTTTGGCGCTGCTGGAGGAGAACCGCGGCACGCCGCTCTCCGGCGAGGTGCTGGCGGAAGAGCTGGGCGTTTCCCGTACGGCGGTATGGAAAGCCATCAAGGATCTGCAAAAGGCCGGGCATGCCATCGCCGCCGCGCAGAACAGAGGCTATACGCTGGATACGGACAGCGAGGTGCTGTCCGAGCAGGGCGTGCGGCTGTTTTTGCGGAACAAATCGCTCAACCTTGTGGTGGCACAGGAGCTGGAATCCACCAATCTCACGGCAAAGCAGATGGCTGCCGCGGGCGCGCCGCACGGCACGCTGGTGGTGGCGGATTCCCAGACCGCGGGCCGCGGGCGGAGGGGGCGCAGCTTTGCGTCGCCGCCGGGCACGGGGCTCTACCTCTCGATGGTGCTGCGCAGTGCGCTGCCCATGCAGAGCGCGGTGCTTGTCACCAGCGCCGCGGCGGTGGCGGTGTGCCGCGCCGTGGAGCGCGCGGCGGGCAAGCGGCTGGACATCAAGTGGGTGAACGACCTGTTTTACCGGGGCAAAAAGTGCTGCGGCATCCTGACGGAGGCGGCGGCGGACGTGGAAACCGGCGGCGTAGACTATCTGGTGGTGGGCATCGGGCTGAATCTGCTTCCGCCGGAGGGCGGCTGGCCGGAGGAACTGGCAGAGATCGCTGCGTCCATTTTCACCCCCGGTGAGCACGTGGGGCGCTGCCGCATTGCTGCGGCCATTGCGGATGAGCTTCTGGCCCTTTGCACCGCGCTGCCGGATACGTCTTTCATGGCGGAATACCGCGCGCGCAACCTGGTGCCCGGCCGGAACGTGGACGTCATTCAAAACGGTGAACGCCGGCCGGCCCATGCCCTTGCCATCACCGACGACGGGCATCTGCTGGTGCGTCTGCCTGGCGGCGGGCAGGAGGAGCTTTCGTTCGGGGAAGTCAGCATCCGGTTTCAATAAAGCCGGGCCGCAGCGGCACGGTGAAAAATGAAACTGCCGTTCCGCGGCCGGTACATGCCTTGTGCCCGCCGCGCGGCATTGCGGAAAAGAGGGAATGACATGAAACGGAAAATTGCGACAAAGGACCTTGTTTTGACCGCGCTGTTTGCGGCGCTTACCGCTGTGCTGGCGCAGATCCAGCTTCCCATCGGCCCGGTGCCGTTCAACCTTGCGGTGTTCGGCGCGTTTTTGGCGGGCATGCTGCTTGCGCCTGCATGGGCCGCGGCCTCCATGGGGGTATACATGCTTCTGGGCGTGGTGGGAATCCCCGTGTTCGCGGGTTTTATGGGCGGCCCTGCCGTGCTTTTGGGCAAGACGGGCGGTTATGTGATCGGATATATTTTCATTGCTCTGGCCACAGCGCTGGCCGTCAAACATTCGGGCAAGCTGCCTGTGATCGGGGCCGCAATGCTGGCGGGGCTGCTCGTCTGTTACGGGTTCGGCACTGCGTGGTTCATGGCCGTCACCGGGGCGGATCTTGTTTCGGCGCTGGGCTGGTGCGTGCTGCCGTTCATTGTGCCGGACGTGTGCAAGGGCGTGCTTGCGTGTGTTCTGGGCCGCCTGCTGGCGGGCCGTCTGGCAAAAGCGGGCGTAGCGTAAGGGCCCTGCGGGAAGCAAAATTCCGAAACCGGATAGACCAAGCGGAGCCGCATATCCTGTCAGGATATGCGGCTCCGCTTTTGCGCCTTGTGCTTCGTAGTCGGCGGCTCAACGCTTTTTGCACGCCGCCCGTCCGGCATGGGAAACCGAGGTGGGGGCGCCGGTGTTTTCCTCTGTTTTAGAAGGCGGCACGCTTTCCGCAGGCACCGGCTCTTTTGGTTCCGTCTGTGCGGCTGTTTCGGAAGGAGAACCGGCGGCTGCGGCTGCTTTATCGGAAAAGGCCGCAGCTTCGCCGTACGGGGAACAGCCGTCCGTACCGTCCGGCCTGCCGGAGGCGTGTGCGTTTTCCACTGTGCCGGGCGTGCCTACGGGTGCTTCCGGCACAGGCGCGGCGTCCGGGATGCCGGTGGAGACGCCGCACGGTTCCGGTGTTTCCGGCGCTGCGGCGCACGCCCCGCGGGCCTTGTTCGTATCCGCACCGGATACGTCTGCGGGCGTACAGGGCAGTGCATCCGGCTCCGCCGCAAGCTCCGTATCTCCGCCGTCGTTTTCGCCGCAGGTCTCCGCTGCTCCGAACACCTCCATCCTGGCGGCAGGCGCGGCGCCGTTTCCCGCGGCCGCGCTGCCCGGAAAGGTGAGCGTCACGGTGAACGTGTCGCCCTGTACGCCGACCTCCAGCCCCCCGCCGAAATTCTGCATGAAGGACTGCGCGATGGAAAGCCCCAGGCCGCTGCCTTCGGTGGTGCGGCTGGCGTCTCCCCGCACAAAGCGCTGGAGCACGTCGTCCGGGGCGAAGTTCATTTCGTAGGACGCGGTGTTCGTCAGCGTCAGGCGGGTGGCGATGTCGCCCCGGGAGACCTCCAGATAAATGCGCGTGCCCACCAGCGAATAGCGCAGCGCATTGTCCAAGATGTTTTGCAGCACGCGGTACAGCTTGCCGCTGTCCGCCTGCACGATGGCGCTCTCCGGCATTGTCGCCTTTACCGGAACGCCTGTGTGCCGGATGGAGTCGTTCATATCACCCAATGTCTGGCGCACGGCCATTACCAGGTCCAGCGGTTCGATGGCCAGCGCCTCGCTGCCGCTGGTGGCCTTGGCCAGCGTGAACAGGTCCGCCACAGTGGTGGCCAGCCGTTCGGACTTCTGCCGCAGGATGAGCACATAGTCCCGTGTCCCGGCGGGCAGGTCGTCCTGCTTTTCCAGAAGGTCCAGATAGCCGATGATGCTTGTGAGGGGCGTTTTCAGGTCGTGGGAGACATTTGTGATGAGGTCCAGCTTCATGCGTTCGCTTTTCATCTGGGCAGCCACGCTTTCCTGCAGATGGGCGCCGATGTCCGATACGGCCTTGGAAGCAGCGTACAGGCTGCTGTCCTCGGGAACGCAGACAGGCGCGGGGTCGCCCTTTGCGGCAATATCAAGCTGGCGCAGAAGTGCGTCGAAGCTCTGTGCGTCCCGATAAGAGCGCCATACAAGATATCCGGCGCCTGCCGTCACCACAAAAATGGCGAATATGGCGAAGGCGGTATAGCGCCCTGAGCCGAACCAACGCGCATTGCCTACGCCCAGAAGCTGATTGCTGAGAATGAGATAGGAAAGCACCACAAGCCCGGCCATGACTCCGCACACCCACAAAATGCGATAGACCCACGCACGCCCGGCGGGATAATGGACGTTGAGATGGTTCTCGCCCGTGAGGATGCTCCGCAGCGCGCGCCCGGCAAAGCGCGCCGCCCGGCAAAGCGTTGGCCAGACGCGGGCCAGCAGGCTGTCGGCGATGAGACGCCCGGCCTTCCATTTGCGCGCCAGCGCCAAAAGGCACAGCAGCATCACGCCGCCGCCCGCGGTGCCGATGCCCGCGATGACTACATCCACAGCGCCCAGAGACAGCCCGAGCGCCATTCCCAGCAGAGGCGTGAACAGGATCACCGCAGCCAGCACCTCGGTGGGCAGCGCGCCGGATTCTCCTAAAAAAATGTCATCCGAGCCCTGTACGCGCCCGGTGCGCACGAACAGGAACACCGTGCAGCCAATGCACACCGCACAGCTCAGCAGCAAAAGCAGGATCCCCATTGCGCCGGAAAAATTCGGGCATATCACAAATGCCAGCACAGGGTTCGTCGCCAATACCAGCGCAAACGCCGCCATCTGCCCAAACGACGCTTTATTGCGCCTTTTCCATCTTGTATCCAAGTCCCCACACCACCTTCAGATACTTGGGATTTTTCGGGTCGATCTCGATTTTTTCGCGGATGCGGCGAATGTGTACCATCACGGTGTTTTCCACGCTGAAGCCAGGCTCGTTCCACACCCGTTCGTAGATCTCCTCCGCGTTGTAAACGCGGCCGGGGTTCTGCATCAGCAGCGCTACGATGCGGTATTCCGTGGCCGTCAGACGCACGGGCGCGCCGTCCACGGTCAGCTGCTTTTCGTCCAGGTCCAGCGAAAGGCCGCCCAGCGTCACCACATTTTCCCGGGCGGGCGCGCCCGCCAGCGTGCCCAGCGCCAGATAGCGGCGCAGCATTGCTTTCACGCGGGCCACCAGCTCCATGGGATTGTAGGGCTTGGTGATGTAATCGTCCGCGCCGATGGCCAGCCCCGCGATCTTATCGGCGTCCTCGGTCTTGGCGCTCAGCAGCAGGATGGGCACGTTCTTTTCCTTGCGGATCTGCATGGTGGCGGAAAGGCCGTCCATGCGCGGCATCATCACGTCCAAAATCATCAGCTGCACATCGTGGGTGTGCAGCGCGTCCAATGCCTTCAGTCCGTCGTAGGCGCGCAGCACGGTGTAGCCCTCCAGCTCCAGCAGCGCCGCAATGGCTCCTACGATCTCACGGTCGTCGTCCACGACAAGAATTTTTGTCTGTTCCATATCCGCATCCTCCCGTTGCTTGTATGATACCGCCCGATTATAAATTCCGGCAGGGGAAAACCCTTACGATTTCCTTAAAAATACGCCTTGTCACAAAAAAAACACCGCCCATCGCAGGATAGGCGGTGTTTTCGCAGTTATTCTGCCGGCGCGGAAGCCGGGTCCGTGGTTGCGCTTTCCGAGGCGGAACCGCTCTGTGCGGGCGCCACGCTCTCGGGCAGAGCCGAGGCCACATTGTCCATCACCTGGTCCTGCGGGGCAACAGGCGCCTGCGCTCCACCGGAAGAGACGGAACCCGTCTGGCTCTCTGCTTTCATCTCGCTTTCGGTAATGGCTGTCAGGTAATACGCGTCGCCGCTTCTCGTAAAGATATAATCCATATATTTCGCCGGTTCCAGCTTGGTGGGGTCGAACACGATCTCGCCGCTGCCGTACAGGTCCAGATAGCCGACGGTCACGCGCTTGGTGCTGCCTTCGCGCCGGATCTGCATCACGCGCGGCGAATAGTTGCCGTTCACGCTGGTGATGGGCAGCAGGTAGGCGTTCTTTTCCGGCACATACTGGAACGTCAGCCCGTTGTCGGTGAAGGTCTCGTAATTGAAATGAAAATCCGGCCCGTACAGCGAGGCCACGGCGCGGTCGATATCCAGTGTGGGCAGGTACATCGCGCCCACCTCGTCGCGCTCGTAGGTGTCCAGACTGTCGCTGTTTTGCTGGATAACGGACCAGATGGCCGCGTCCAGCAGGCGCGCGCGGTTTGCGCTTTCCAGTGAATCAAAAGGCTCCGGGTCCAGCGAGACAAGCGTTTGCAGCCGCAGCTCGAATTCCTCTTTTTCCTCGGTGTCGTCGAACAGGCTGGCTGTCAGGCGCACCCCGCCGGACACCACGCTTACCAGCCCAATCACCACCAGAAGGCACACCACCGCGCCCAGCAGCTGCCGCAGCCTGCGGCGGCGGCGCAGCGCGTGGCGCGCCTTTTCGGCTTCGTTTGAAGTTGCCATATCGGTACTCTCCTTGTTGAAAGCGGGGCGTTCAGCGCACTTGTCCGTTGCCCCGGATGATATATTTGTAGCTGGTCAGCTCGGCCAGGCCCATCGGCCCGCGCGCGCCCAGCTTCTGCGTGGAAATGCCCATTTCACAGCCCAGCCCAAATTCGCCGCCGTCCGTAAAGCGCGTGGAGGCGTTCACATATACGGCGGCCGAATCCACGGCTGCGCAGAATGCGTCCGCCGCGGCGGCGTCTTCGGTGACGATGGCCTCACTGTGGCCCGTGGAGTGGGCCGCGATGTGCGCCGCCGCGTCCTGCACGCTGTCCACGACCTTTACGGCCAGAATGTAATCCAGAAATTCGGTGTCGAAATCCTCCGGCCCGGCGGGCGTGCCGGGAATGACGGCCGCGGCGCGGGGGCAGAGCCGAAGCTCCACCTGTTTACCGGCCAGACGCGCGGCCAACGCGGGCAGGAACGCTTCTGCAACGTCCCGGTGAACCAGGCAAACCTCGGCGGCGTTGCACACGGACGGACGGCTCGTTTTCGCGTTGTATACGATGTCCAGGGCTTTTTGCAGGTCGGCCGCGGCATCCACATAAATATGGCAGATACCCGTGCCTGTTTCGATGCAGGGCACCTTGGCGCTGTCCACGCAGGCGCGGATGAGGCCCTTGCCGCCCCGGGGGATCAGCAGGTCCACAAAGCCGCGGCCCTCCATCAGGTGGGCGGCACTGGCGCGGGAGGTATCCTCCACCAGATTCACCAGCGTGCCGGGCGCTCCGCAGTGCTCCAGCCCCGCGCGCAGCGCGGCGACAACGGCTGTATTGGAGCGGATGGACTCCTTGCCGCCGCGCAGGACGCATACGTTGCCGCTCTTCAGGCAGAGCGCGGCGGCGTCCGCCGTCACATTGGGGCGGCTCTCGTAGATAATGGCAATCACGCCCATGGGCACGCGAACCTTGCGGATGACGAGCCCGTTGGACCGGGCTGTCTCGCTGAGGAGCTCGCCCACCGGGTCCGGCAGTGCGGCGACGGCGCGCATGCCCTCGGCCATGCTTTCCACGCGCGCGGGCGAGAGAGAGAGACGGTCGATCATGACAGGGGCGATCACGCCGCGCGCGGCCTCCACATCCGCGGCGTTGGCCGCGAGGATATTATCGGCGTGGTCCAGCAAAGCCTGAGCCATGGCCTCCAGCAGACGGTTTTTCTCAGCGGTGGAAAGTGCGGCCGCGGCCGGTTTTACGGCGCGGGCGGCGCAAAGCAGATCGGCGGTGGTCATGTCGGTTTCCTCCTTTAAAACGGGACGTTCAATGGGCGCGGCGCGTCAGGCCTGGGCATTCCCCAGAAAGCGCGTGCCCACCGGCTTTCCCTCAACGATGTCGTACAGGCAAAGCGGGTCCGCGCCGTTGGCAATGACCATGGGGATGCCCTGCTGTGTCACACGGCGCGCGGCGCGCAGCTTCGTCACCATGCCGCCCGTGCCCTGGCCGGAGCCCGCGCCCCCCGCCAGCGCCTCAATGTCCGGCGTGATGGCGGCGACCTCACGGATGAGCACCGCGTTCCGGGTCTTTGTGCGGGTCGGCGGTGTACAGGCCCTCGATGTCGCTGAGCAGCACCAACAGGTCCGCTTCAACGCTGACGGCCACAATGGAGGCCAGCGTATCGTTGTCGCCCAGGGTGGAGACCTCTGCGATCTCAGCTGTGGAAACCGTGTCGTTTTCGTTGATGACAGGAATGGCGCCCAGCTGCAGCAGGCTCTGGAGCGTCGTTTCCACGTTGTGGCGGCGCATTTTGTCCTCGATGTCCGCCGCCGTGAGCAGCACCTGCGCCACGGTGTGGTTGTATTCGGTAAACAGCTTGTCGTAGGTGTACATCAGCTCGCATTGGCCCACGGCCGCGGCGGCCTGCTTGGTGGCCATGTCCGAGGGGCGCGCCCCGAGCTGCAGCTTGCCCACGCCCATGCCGATGGCGCCCGAGGAAACCAGCACGATCTGGTGCCCGGCATTCTGCAGGTCCGCCAATGTTTTGCACAGTGTTTCCACCAAGCGGATGTTCAGACATCCGGTTTTGTGGGCAAGCGTGGAAGTGCCCACCTTTACGACAACTCGCATCAAAAAAAGCCCCCAACCCATTCATACTTTCCCCAGCACGGGCCGAATCTACCCGCGCGCACAGCCGTGCTGCCGCGTAAGCGCACAGGGTGCGCCCAGCCGCGGCAGCGGCGGTTTTGGGGTTATTATAGCATGACGCCGCGAAGCGGCTCCAACAAAACCGCACGTATGACGCCGCAAAACCACGCGTTCGCAACAAAACCGCACGCGGCAGCTGCGGTTTTGCATGCCGCAATGTTCCCAAAACCACGCTGCGGGAGCGTTCCCAAAAGCGCACGGGGGTGCGCCCAGCCGCCCGGCAGCGGCGGTTTTGGGGTTATTATAGCATGACGCCGCGAAGCGGCCCCAACAAAACCGCACTGCTGCGGTTTTGCATGCTGCAATGTTCCCAAAACCACGAGCACAGAGTGGCCCAGCATGACGCCGGGCCCCAACAAAACCGCACGTGCTGCGCAATGTTCCCAAAACCACGCGCGGGGGTGCGCGCCAGCCGCGGCAGCGGCGGTTTTGGGGTTATTATAGCATAAAAAAACCGGAAAGCAAAAAATCCTTTGACGGAGGGCGGAATACTTATTATAATGAGCTGTAAGCGGCAGCAAGGCAGCTTATGCATTATAAAAGTAATGTAGAAAGAGGTGTCCGCCATGCGTCGGATGAACATGAACACGGCAGGAGCGGCGCGCATTGGCGCCGCCGGTTTTATGAACGGACAAAGAGCGGGACGGGATGCGCCGCTGTACGGCGGCCCGCCCCATGAAGGAGAATTATGACGGAAGAACCAATCAAAGTAGTATTGTTTGCCGCGGACTGCGGCGGATATGACATTGAGCGCAGCATGGAAGAACTGGCCGCCCTGGCACAGGCAAACGGCATGGAAGCCGTGGCGGAGGTGGTGCAGAAGCGTGAAACGCCGGAGGCGGCCACATTTTTGGGCGAAGGCCGCCTGGCCGAGGGCCGTATGCTGTGCATCAACCTGGGCGCGGAGTGCGCCGTGTTCGACGCCGAGCTGTCCGGCAGCCAGATCCGGAATCTGGAGGAGCTGCTGGAGGTGCAGGTCATAGACCGCACCATGCTGATTTTGGAGATATTCGCAAGCCGGGCCGTGACGAATGAAGGCAAACTGCAAACGGAGCTTGCCACGCTGCAGTACCGTCTGCCCCGTCTGGCGGGCCTTGGCGCGAGCCTGTCCCGTCAGGGCGGCGGCGGGGGCGGCGGCGCAGGCGCCCGCCGCGGCGCGGGCGAAAGCAAGCTGGAATACGACCGCCGCCATGTGCGCCGCCGCATCGACGCGCTGCGCGAACGCCTGGAAGAGCTGGAGCGCCGCCGTGCCGAAACGCGTAAGAGCCGCGAAAAGAGCGGTGTGCCCGTGGTGGCGCTGGTAGGGTATACCAATGTGGGGAAATCCAGCCTGCTGAACCGCCTTTGCGGCGCGCAGGTGCTGGAGGCTGACATGCTGTTTGCCACGCTGGACCCGACAGTCCGCCGTCTGACGCTGCCCTCGGGGCTGGCCTGTGTGGCTGTAGACACCGTAGGCTTTGTAAGCCGGCTGCCGCACAATCTGGTGCAGGCGTTCAAAAGCACGCTGGAGGAGGCCGCCTTTGCGGACGTGATTCTGAAAGTATGCGACGCTTCGGACCCGGAGGCTGCCGCGCAGCTAGCCGTGACGGACGACGTGCTGGGCGAGCTGGGCTGTGGAGATATCCCGCAGATCGTTGTGTACAATAAATGTGACCGTGTGGAGAACGCGGCGCTGTTCGATACTTCGGCCGTGCGCACCAGCGCGGTGACGGGCGAGGGGCTGGACGCGCTGCTGGCACGCCTGGACGCCGCGTTGGCGGGCCGCGTGCGGCGCATCGCGGTGCTGCTGCCCTATGATAAACTGGGAGAGGCTACGCCCATGCGGGAGAATGGCACTGTCCTGACAGAGGAGTACCGTCCCGAAGGCGTGTATCTGGAAGGCATTGTCAAAACGATGGATCTGCACCGTTTTACACCGTATCTGGTCTGAGGCGGATAAAACGGCCCGCGCCGCCGGAAAGGGGCGCGGGCCGCAATTTTTATATACAAAGCAAAAAGCGCTGCTTGGCGGCAGCGCTTTTTGCATAGAGGGGTGGGAAAGTATAAATAAGTTTGGTGTAATCAAATTCAGTAGCTTTAGTATACTCCTTTTGCTTTATTTGTCAAAAGAAGAAAGCGGAAAAATGCTTAATAAAAACATTTACAAACGAAAAAATTCATTATATAATTAAGAAAACTGCGAAAGTGGATTCAAAATATTTATTTTGTAACTTTTCTTTGAAAAACAGCTTTAAAACATTAAGATTTTACCATTGGAGGCTTGTCCCGCATGGATGAACTGGACCGCAAAATACTGCGCCTGCTGTCGGCCGACGGCCGCATGACGGTAAAGGATATCGCCCGCCAGGTATCGCTGACAAGCCCGGCTGTGAGCGAGCGCATCCGCCGTATGGAAAAGACGGGCGTGATCGCAGGCTACACCGTAGTGCTGGGCGACGCCGAGCCGAAAAGCCATATCGACGCGCTGATCAGTATTTCCGTCGCTCCGGCCGACAGGCAGTATTTCATCACGATGGTGGAGAATCAGCCCGGCGTGGCGCAATGCTTTCATGTTACGGGCAGCCACAGCTTTATTGTGAAGGTGAGCTGCGCGGGCATCCATGAGCTGGAGCATCTTATCAACCGTTTTCAGAAGCTGGGGCAGACGAGCACCCAGATCATTTTATCCGCGCCGGTGGACCGGCGCTTTACTTTGGATGTGCATGAGCACGGAAAGGACCCGGTATGATCTGCGAGAAATGCGGCGAACCCATTGCGCAGGACGCGCTGTATTGTGAAAATTGCGGGGCGCGCGCGGCGCTGCAGGCGGACGCGGCGCAGAACGCGGCGCAGGCGCGTTCCGCGTCTGCGCGGAAAAGCATGCCTTTGGACGAAGGCGGAAGCCCGGAACAGGAAAATCCGGCGTCGGAGGATGCTGCCCGGCCCGGGCGGAAGCGCCGCCGCGCAAAGCGTGAAAAAATGCCGCCTGCCGACCCTCCCATCCCGCCGGAAGATATGATCCCCCTGACAACAGGGCAATGTGTGGGTATCCTGCTGGCCCTCTGCGTGCCGGTGCTCAACCTTGTTCTGATGCTGAAATGGGCTTATGCGGCCCGGGGCAACGAGAGCCGACGGAGCCTGGCGCGTGCGGGACTGATCCTCACGGGCGTGTGTATCGGGGCATCCATCGTGGTGCTGGCGGCCGTTACCTTTGCGGTGTCCATGGGACTGGTATCTGTGGGCGGTGTGGTTTGAGCATGCTGCGCGCGGGAGAAAAGGAGCATTCTGAAGAATGATTGTACGAAATGAAAAAGAAACCGACCACAGGCATGTGGAAGAGCTCATAAGAAAAGCGTTTTACAACCTTTATGTGCCCGGCTGCACCGAGCATTATCTGGCGCGGGTCATGCGCGGCCACGAGGACTTTATTCCGGAGCTGGACCTGGTGCTGGAACTGGACGGCCGGGTGATCGGCAGCATTCTGTACACAAAGGCGAAGCTTTCCGACGCGGCGGGGAAGGAAAAAGAGATCCTCACGTTCGGCCCTGTCTGCATCGCGCCGGAATATCAGCGGATGGGCTATGGCAGGCGGCTTATGGAAACGTCTTTTGAAAAAGCGGCCGCGCTGGGCTATGACGTTATTGTTATTTTCGGCAGTCCGGCGAACTATGTGGCCCGAGGCTTTAAAAGCTGCAAAAAGTTCAACGTCTGCGCGGATAACGGACGTTACCCCGCGGCCATGCTGGTGAAGGAGCTTGTTCCCGGCGCGCTGGATGGGCGCAAATGGGTCTATTGCGATAGCCCTGTGATGGCGTTTTCAGAGGAAGAAGCCCAAAGGTATGACGATACTTTGGAAAAGCTGGAGAAAAATGGCAGCCCTCGCAGGAGGAATTTTATATTTTATCCCATTCCTTTGTCGAATAGGACAGAGCATATGCCGCCGGATGCGTGCAGGCTGAGGAGGCGTTTCGCTGCGTTGAACGAGGCATAAGTGAAAGAGTATTCCGGAAGAATGGGGTGACGGCTGCGCCCGCAGGCGCGTGAGGCTCCGTTCGTAAAGCAGTTGGGCGGAAAAGCAAAGTTTTTTGACAAATTGAAACGCCGGAACGGCCCGCAGACCGTTCCGGCGTTTTTCTGTTTCAGATGCTGCGGAGCGTCCGCGCTTAAAACGCGATGTCATCCTCGGCGTCATCCGCCTCGTCCGCTGCGGCGGTTTCTTCCGCCGCAGGTTCCTCATGGCTGAAATCCTCACTGAACAGGAGCTGCTCATATTCATCCAGCTCGGCCTCGCGGCGGCGCAGATACATATAAGCGGCAGTCAGCGCGCCGGCAATGGCGGCGAAGAACACCAAAATGGCTGCAAAAGTCGATTTTTTCATGGTGATAACGTCCTCCTTTTGGGGGCGCAGGGCTTCCCGCACCCATTTTTCTATTTTTTTGCCGGTGCGGTAGGCCTCTCCCGCGGCCAGAGCGGTTTGGGCCGCCCCAAGTGCAAGCCTCGTCAGTTTTGACGCCAGAAAAAGTCCCATCCGCACCCTCCTGCACACCGATTTTCACTTACGCTTATTATATCCGCTTTCCGGCCGGTTTACAAGTATTTTTTCAACACCGGACGGTATGCCTTGAACGCGCCCGGCAGTGTATACACTCCGTCCACTTCCGCGCGCCCGGCCCAGACGCAGCCCGGCGGAGGCGCGCAGCTTTGCGCGGCGCAGGCAAACCCGTCCATCTCCCACACAAGATGGCTGAACACATGCCGGGCGGGCGTCAAAGGCTCCACGGCGCGGGCTGTGACGCCGAGCGCCGCCAGTGCCTGCTCTGTTTGTATGGCGCTGCGCGCGCCCTCCAGCAGCACGGGCTGCCACAGCCCCGCCAGAAGCCCCTTCTGCGGGCGCTGCTGCAGCAGGACGCGCCGGTTTTCCATATCCAGCACCAGCGCCACGGTCCAATGCTGCGTTCTTTTTGCAGCGGGCGGCGCCTTTACGGGCAGTGTCTCCTGCACGCCCAGGGCGCGGGCCGCACACAGCCCGCGCAAGGGACACTCGCTGCACAGGGGCGCGCCGCCCGGCAGGCACACCAATGCCCCCAGCTCCATCAGGGCCTGGTTGTAGTCGCCGGGGCGCTCCGGCGGCTGCTGCTCCATCACGCGGGCTGTCAGGTCTTTTTTTTTACGTCAGGCCTGGTCACATCGCGCCCATCGTTCAGGATACGGGCAAACACCCGCAGTACGTTGCCGTCCACGGCGGGCACGGGCAGACCAAAGCTGATGGAGGCGATGGCGCCCGCCGTATATGCGCCTACGCCCGGCAGCTTCAGCAGCGCGTCATAATCGGCGGGCAGCGCGCCCCCGTGCTGCTCCATTACGATCTGCGCGGCCTTTTGCAGATTCCGCACACGGCTGTAATAGCCCAGGCCCTCCCATAGTTTGTGCAGGCGCTCGGGGTCGCAGGCGGCAAGGTCGGCCACTGTGGGCAGCTCGGCCATGAAACGTTCAAAGTAAGGCAGCGCGGCCGAGACTCTCGTTTGCTGCAGCATGATCTCGCTTACCCAAACGCGGTAGGGCGTGGAGACCGTGCGAAACGGCAGAGTGCGTTTGTTCTGTTCATACCACCGCAGCAGCGGCGGCGCGATATCGGGAAGTGTCATTGCCAGTCTCTCCAGTGCTCGGCCAGCCAGCGGGCCACGCCGTTTTCCGTGTTGGCGCCGATGACGCGTGTAGCGGCGACGCGCGCTTCGGGCACGGCGTTGGCCACGGCGCAGCTCTCCGCGGAGATGCGGAACATCGGCACGTCATTGATGTTGTCCCCAAAGCTGACGATGCGCCGCGCGCCCGTCATCTCCACCACGCGGGCCAGTGCGCTGGCCTTGGTGCAGCCTTCGGGATAGATTTCCAGCAGGCAGCCGCCGCTGCCGTATTCGTCGGAATAATAGTAGCAGATAAGCCCGGGAATGGCCGAAAAAATATCGTAAAACGCGCGGGCTTCCTCTGCGCCGGGCAGCGCAAGAAGGAACATCAGCGTGTCGCCGCCCGCAAGCGCTTCGGGATAGTGTTCCACCTGCACAAAGGTCTTATACGGCGAATGGATGCGGCTGGAAACGAACGACCGCTCAAAATCGCAGGCGAATTCTTGTAATACACATACAAATGGCCGCCTTTGACGCTGTAAGCAAGCGCCTCCTGGCCCGTGCGCTCCAGCACCGCGCACACGGCGGCGGCCGTTTCCCGCGCCAGCGGCGTGGCGGCAAGGCAGCGCGTGTGCGCAACATCGTAGATCATCGTACCCGTCATCAGCACAGCGGGCGTGCGCAGGCCCAGCGGCCGCAGCAGCTCCACCACCGTGGCGGGGCTGCGGGCCGTGGCCACGGCAAGCTGAAGCCCTTCGTCCAGCATAGGGTGCAGCAATGCTGCGCTTTCCTGTGAAATGCGCGCGTCTGCGCCCAGCAGCGTGCCGTCCAGATCCGTCACAAACAGGGTGGACAAGCCGTCCGCCCCCTTTCTTCGGCAATTTTTCCTGTCCTGCCATATTTCCGAGCTCGCACTTCGGGTACCGCTCGTGTTCACTAAGAAACATGGTATCTATGCCGCCAAGCTCATGCTTCGCCTGCGGTTCGCATTCGCTAAACGGGCATATTATAGCATGACGCCGTCGCAGGCGGCCTCAACAAAACCGCACCTGCTGCGGTTTTGCGCGGTTCAATGTTCTCAAAGCCCTGTGCGTTGGCACAAAAGCGTGTGCAAGCGGCGCACCACGCGCGCCCGTAAGCGCTGCGCGGTTTTGCATGGTTCAATGCTCTCAAGCCCATGCGCAAAAGCGCATCGGCGAGCGGCGGGTTATTATATACCATGGCGCCGCGCAGCGACCCCAAAAAAACCGCATGTGCCGCGGTTTTGCATGGTTCAATGTTCTCAAGCCCATGCGCAAAAGCGCATCAGCGCACGAAGTGCGCGCAGCCGCGCAAGCGGCGGGCTTGAGGTTATTATACCATGAAAACAGAGGGAAGAGAAGCAGCGCGTTCAGCCGTAAAATAAAACGGGCGGCACAAAATGTGCCGCCCGCAGCGGTTTAGGAGAAGCCGCACGCTCTTAGTACGGTTTTTCCACCAGCCGCGCCTTTTCCAGCAAAAGGACGACGGCAGGCAGCAGCACGAGCTGGATGACGATGCCCGGCAGCGCCGTTACGAACGCGCCCGAAACAAATACCGCGAAGGAATAATTTCCGGCGGAGAAGATGAGCGCGTTCATTACGCCGTATACAAGGCGGCCGATGAGCATGGCGCTCACGAGCTGGATGTACAGGTCCAGCGGGCGCTTACCCGTGCGCACGAACCGGCGCAGCACGCCCGCCGCAAGGCCGTAGGCGGCCAGCTCGCACAGCATGCTGGGCAGATAAGCCATCGGCGGCATGCCGGTGATCATGCTGGAGAGCAGGGGAGTGAGAATACCGGACAGCAAACCGTAGACCGGACCGCAGACGAGCCCGCACAGCAGCACGGGGATATGCATGGGCAGCAGCACGCTGCCGGCATTGGGGATGCTGTGGAACGCCACGGGCAGAACAACGCCCAGCGCCACGCACAGCGCGGCCAGCACCAGTTGTTTTGTGTTGAACTTCGATTTTGTCATAAACGATCCCTTTCCTCACAGAAAAAAGCCGCGAAAACAAGGCCCTGCTTCATGCGGGGCGCGTGCCTTCGTGGCTTTCTGGTTTTTATGATGATGGATGCACGCGTGTGCATGCAAAGCCGCACGGGCGGCCGGGACGCCGGGGAGATGCGCGCCTTCATGGCGGCGGTTCCCTGTTATTATAGCAGACGATGCGGACGCTGGCAAGTATTTTGTGCGCGGGGCCAGTCAGGCGAACGGGGTGGTGTCCAGTGTCAGATCTGCAAGCGCCTGCACCGCGTGGGCCTTAAAATAGGTTTCCTCCAGCGGAATCCAGCGCGCTTCAAATACGGCCCAGGAATCCGCGCCGCCCCGGGCTGTCAGCCGGGCGCGCTGTACTGCCTGCGCGCAGGTGACGAACACCGAGGCCGTATAATGCCCGCGCAGGGACGGATGCAGAGAATAGCTGCCCTCCACAACGGCAAAGGACGCGGCGGGAATTTCCACAGCGGAGCCGGGCACGCCTGCGGAGCAGTCGAAAGGGCAAAAACGCACGGGTTGTCCGGCTGCAAACGGCTCCAGCGCCTCGCGCAGGAAACGCTCATGGTGCACATTTTCACCGGGCTGGGCCAGACGTTCCGGCGTGCGCAGTTCCGGCGGCAGAAAAAAGTCGTCCATGTGAAAGACCGGACACCCGAACACCTGCGCCATATGCGCGGCCAACGTGCTTTTTCCGCTGCCGCAGCGCCCGTCGATGGCCAGCAGCGCATGGCCGCCGGGGGAAACGGATTCCAAAACGCGCTGGGCCAGCAGCAGAGCGGGCCAGGCGTCTGCATAACACCGGCGCACCACGCGGTAGTGGGGCGCATATTGCTCCCGGTACGCTGCGCTGTGGTGTACGGCCGGGCAGCCTGCGGCGCGCAGAGTCCCGGTCTGCCGCCGCAGGGTCTGTGCGTCCCGTGGCGGCAGCACGGCGTCCGCCCAATGCGTCAGGCCGTCCAGCACGGCGGCGAAACAGGCGGTTTCCCCCTTGTGTTCACGAGCCGTGGCGCAGAATACGCGCCCCAAAAGGCGCAGCACCTCACGGCTCCACGCGCCGTTCAAATAGATGCGGCACAGCCCGTTGCCGATATCCTCGACACAGCCCGGCAGAGCGGCGCCCTTTACATGTTCCGGCACGGCGTCCGCGCCGGGGAGCCCGGCGGCCCGGGCATATTCCTCCATCAAGTGCCGTCCGGCGGTTTCCGGCGCGGGGGCTGTGTGGCCGCACCCGAATTCCCGCTGGTACAGCAGTTTGTAATAATCCTGCGGCTGCATCTCCGGGCGCTGCGCCCGGTGCGTGTCCAGCAGCCGTTCCAATTCCTGTCTCATTCAGAGAACGCTCCTTTACCGGCATAAGTCCGTGCAGCAGAGATGCACTCGCCGCTGCTTTTCCAGTATAGCACACGAAACCAGGAGATTGAATAGACTGGACACGATTTTGCCGCCCATTTCAGCCGTTTCCACAAGTGCGGGCGGCGCGCTGCCTGCGGTGCCCGGCAAGGACGTGCGGGCTGAAACAGAGCGATGGAAATAAAAAACGCGCCCCATACCTTCCGGTACGGGACACGTTTTTGGATGACGCGGTGTGCGGAAGGACCCGCGCGCCGCGAAGGGCACAGGCTGTGCAGGTTGCAGTACTCGTACGCGGCCACAACGCTGTCGCCCTCGGCCAGCATAAACACGGCTTCCGGCTTCTGGCCCGGCGCCAAAGGCTTGCGCTGGTTGCCCTGAGCCGTCTCCAGCGCGATCCATTCGATGTAATGCTCGGGCAGCATGGGGTGTTCCACAGCGCCGACGCGCACAGTCACCTTGTTGCCCTCTACCTCGATGACAGGCACGTGCTTTTCCAATGCCCCGTCCGTAGTGCCGGGGATGATCTCCTGCATCGGCTCGCCGCAGCACACAACGGGCACGCCGCTGCTGCGCACATAAGCGATGATATTTCCACAATGTTTACAGATATAAAACTTCATATCCGATCCTCCATCCTGATGCAATATTTTGCCGCGCCGGGCGGCGCGGCAGCCGGAACGCAAACGCTCCGCTGCTTACAGCATGACACAACCGGACGCAGTTTGCAAGAGCTTTTTTGGAAAATTCAGGTAATCCATCAACTTTGTAGGAATGCACAGTTGTACTTGTGAAAAAGGACGGAGCGTACGGCGCGTGAGAGGCGGCAGATCACAGATCCTTTATCAATACCAGTTCAGAGACGCCTTTTCGGACGGCGTCGGGCAGACGGCCCAATTCCCAATAGCCGAGGGAACGGTACAGGGCCTGCGCCTTTTCGTTGAAGTCGCTCACCATCAGCGCAACGCGTCCGGCTCCTTGCACACGGGCCATGGCTTCGAACTCCGCGAGCAGAAAATGCCCCACGCCGCGCCCGCGGGCCCGGGGTGCGGCGCCGATGAGCGCGAGATAGGGATACAGCCCGCAAAAGCCCTTGGCCCGGATCCGCATTACGCCCAGCACCTCTCCCGCACTGCCGCAGGCAACGTAAAGCTCGCCTGCGTTCAATGCGTTTTCGAGGGAGCGCACCAATGCCCCGGGCGCGGAAAAGTAACGTTCATAAATTTCGCTGTCTGCAAATACATTGCAGCAGGCGGGAAGATCGGCCTGTGCGGCGGCGCGGCAGATCAATTCCATGGCGGCGCCTCCTGCTGCATGCGTCCGGCCGCGGCGGCCGCGGCATTGTGGATCAGCGAACGCATGCGGATGAGCTTTCCGTTTTCCCGGGTGGGGCATACGCGGTTGGTCAGCAGCACCACAAAAAGCCCGGTATCGGGGTCCACGGCGATGCTGGTGCCTGTGAAGCCGGTATGTCCGTAGGCGCGCGGGCTCATCAGATCGCCCAAAAAATTGGAGGGACTGCCTGCCAGGTTGAAGCCCAGGCCGCGGAATTCGTGCCCGGCACCCGGCGTGCGGTTGACCAGCGCGGCGCGCAGCGTTGCAGGGGAAAGAAACTGTGTGCCGTCCGGCAGTTTCCCGCCCAGCGCCAGCATCTGAACAAAGCGCGTCATGTCGCAAAGATCGCTGAATATACCCGCGTTGCCCGAAAGACCGCCCAGAAACCGGGCGTTTTCATCATGGACGGCACCGCGCAGCAGCTCGCCCGTGGCCGGGTCCCGTTCCGTGGGAGCGACATCCCCCGCCGGGCGGTAGGTAGTGTGCGTCAGGCCCAGAGGCTCGAATACATACTCCTGTGCCAGCCGGTCGATGGACTGGCCGCCGATTTGTTCCAAAATACGCCCCAGAAGGATGTATCCCATGCAGCTGTAAACGGGCAAAGCGCCCGGCGCATGCTCCAGCGGGTGGGCAAGGATCGCCCGGACGGCGTCTCCGGGGCCGTCCGCTTCCTCGCTGAGATAAAAATGGGCGGGCAGGCCGCTGGTATGTGTCATCAACTGGAGCACAGTAATGCCTTTTTTGTCTTCGGGCGCGGGGAAAAACTGTTCCACCGTATCGTAAAGGCGCAGCCGCCCTTCCTCCAGAAAGCGGAATGCGATCATCGTGGTGCCCACGATCTTTGACAGGCTGGCGATGTCGTACAGCGTAGTCTCCCGGGCGGGGCCGAAGGTCTGCCGGACACAGACGCTCCCGCGGATACCCACGGAAAGGCAGGCGGAGGGATAAGCGCCGTCATCCAGGCCCTGCCGGACAAGACGGCACACTTGCTCAAAATTTTTCATGGCAGCCTCCTGAAAAAATAGTTTCCGAACCGCGCGGCGGCGGGAAGTCACCTAGATGGTAGTGCACGAAGCGGAAAATGTCAAGAAGGCACAGCGGGGCGTTTTTAACAAAATCAAAGAAAAAACTATGGACAATATAACTGTTTTTTTGAATCATAAAAAATAATTCTGTTCATATTGTGCAGTTTTTTCCGGTTTTTGTATTGACAAAGCAAAGGAAAAAGCATTATGATATGAGCATGAAACAATTGTTCTGAAAATTTTAAGATTATTAAAATTAATTTTCTGAACCGTTTCAAATCCTGCCGAATGTATTGCGCAGTAATAAAGGAGGACAACATGAAAAAGTCGCTGAAGAAGATCCTGGCATTTACCATGGCTGCGGCAATGGCCGCCGGTCTAGCTGCCTGCGGCAGCTCTGCATCCATGATTACGACAACAAGGATTTCTTTGCTGGCGCAATTGATGATAAGTGCAAAGAATACTTCGCATTCCTGAACAAGCTCTACTCCGAAGGCCTGCTTGACCCCGAAATGGCTGACCCCATTGATGGTGATAAGTGGAGCCAGAAGATGGCTACCGGTTCTTCCATGGCCACCTACGCTTACTATGACCAGATCGGCGGCGTGGAAGCTGCCAGCGAGATCAACGGCTTTAAACTGCAGATGTATGCACCGCTGGAAGGCCCCGCAGGTGCCCACCACCAGCCCAAGTCCCGCACCGGTTCCGGCATCATGTTCCCCAAAAAGACTGCTGAACGCGATGATTTCGAGCGCATTGTCCGCACCATCGATGAAATGTTCTACTCTGAGGAGAATGCAAAACTGTGGTGCCTGGGTGTTGAAGGCGTGACCTACACCATGGACGGCGACAAGATCGTTTACTCTGACGACATTGTGAACAGTGCTGACGGCATTTATAAGAGCATGCAGCTCAAGTACGGCTGCGGTTCCGACGTTACCCAGATGGTCTGGATCAACGAGCGTGAAATGTCCAAATACGACGAGAACTATGCCGAAATCAACACCGAAGTTGCTGCAATGGATGATGCTATCCAGCCCGTACCTCCCACCCCGCAGTTTGACGACCTGACCGCTGAGGATGCCGCCAGCCTGCGCACCCCGCTGGGCGATACCTTTGAAGTTTGGGCAGATGCTTTCATCACCGGCAAGAAAAGCACCGACACCGATTGGGATGCTTACGTTGCTGAAATGAAGAACCTGAGCATTGACCAGTACCTGCAGATGTACAACGACAACAATAAGTAAAATATTGACCAGTTGATCCTCAGCAGGGGGCATATCCGTGGAGGATATACCCCCTGCTTTTATTTTTAAGGGCAGGCGCTGTTCGCGCCGCCCCCAACCAAAGGAGCGCAATCCATGGGTAAGGCAAAAGCAAAGCTTACGCCGGCCGAAAAGGCCCAGCGGCGTTCGCATACCATCAAGCACCTGAAGCAGTACAGCGCATTATATGCCATGATGATTCTGCCGCTGCTGTATTTCATCATCTTCAAATACGTTCCCATGTTCGGCAACATTCTGGCATTCCGGCGCTACCGCCCCGGCCAGGGTATGTTTGGCACCGAATGGACCCTGCGCTACTTTGAGCGGTTCCTGAAAGACCCCGCTTTCTGGCGTGCATTCCGCAACACGTTAGTGGTTTCGCTGGAAAACCTGGTTATCAACTTCCCGCTGCCCATTATCTTCGCAATCCTGCTGAACGAAGTGCGCAATAAGCACCTGAAAAAAGTTGTGCAGACTATCTCCTACATGCCGCGCTTTATCTCCACGGTGGTCGTTATCGCCATCATGAACGAGATTCTTTCTCCCAGCTCCGGCCTGCTGAACAACCTTCTGCACAACGTCTTCGGCATGACCCCCATCTACTTCATGAACGAGCCAGGCTGGTTCCGCCCGCTGTACATCCTGTCGGAATCCTGGCAGTACACCGGCTGGACCGCCATCATCTATCTGGCCGCTATCACCGGCATCAGCAGCGATCTGTATGAAGCCGCTGAGATGGATGGCGCTACCCGCCTGCAGCAGATCTTCCACGTGACCATCCCCTCCATCATGCCTACCATCATGGTCATGCTGATCATGAACGTTGGCCGTATGCTGAGCATTGGCTATGAAAAGGTCCTGTTGATGTACACTCCGTCTAACTCCGGCGTCAGCGATATCATTGATACGCTGGTTTACCGCACCGGTCTGCAGAACCAGAACTACTCTTACGCAACGGCCATTGGCCTGTTTGGCGGCATCATTGGTCTGATTCTGGTTTCAGGCTCCAACGCAATCAGCAAAAAGCTGACGGACGAAAGCCTGTATTAAGTGAGGCAAAAAGATGAGCAAGTATTATAAAACAAAAGAAAACGTCGTTTTTGACACCATTGTCAACCTGGTCATGATCTTTACCCTGCTTGTCTGCTTTTTGCCGTTTGTGTATATGGCAGCGCTGTCCTTCTCCAGTTCCAAAGCCATCATCAACAACCAGGTCCTATTCTGGCCAGTCGGCTTTAACCTGGATGCTTACAAGCAGATCTTCACCTACCCCAACTTTTTCCAGGCATATGGCAATACCTTTATTTATACCATCGGCGGTACTACCATCGCTATGTTGATGACGATCATGTTCGCCTATCCCCTGTCCAAAGACAACCTGATGGGCCACAAGGTTTTCATGAAGATCGTTGTTATCTCGATGTTTTTTGCCGGCGGCATGATCCCCAACTACCTGCTGGTATCCTCTTTGCACCTGACCGGCACCCGCTGGGCTATGCTGCTGCCCTTCTGCATCAGCCAGTTCAACCTGATCATCATGATCAACTCTTTCAAATCTCTCCCGCACGAGCTGGAGGAAGCTGCTCTTATTGACGGCCTGGGCTATTGGGGCATTCTGCGCCGCATCATTGTGCCGCTTTCCACCGCTGCCATTGCAACGGTCGGCCTGTATTATGCGGTGTTCTTCTGGAACGACTGGTTCAATTCTTTGATCTACCTCAATAAGGAGCAGTACCCCGTTATGCTGTTCCTGCGCAACATTGTCAACGGCACTGCCATGGTTGGCGATGGTGCAGGCTCTGCGGATAAATCCTCCCTGGGTATTGCCATCAAGTCTGCCGTTATCATTGTTTCCACCCTGCCCATCATCATCCTGTATCCCTTCCTGCAAAAATACTTCGTCAAGGGCCTTACTGTCGGCGGCGTCAAGGGTTAATGCCCGCCGCACAGCAGGCAGGGCTCTACACCTGCCAAATGCGAGGAATTGTTTATGGTAAAACTGGATCATATTTCAACTGAGCAGCGGAACCCGGCAACCAGCCATATTGATGAGGTTTCAACGCTTGAGATCGTCCGCCTGATGAACCAGGAGGACAAAAAAGTAGCCGAAGCGGTGGAAGTGGTTCTGCCGCAGATCGCTGCAGCTGTGGATGTGATTTACGCCGCGCTGCAAAAAGGCGGACGGCTGATTTATTGCGGATGTGGTACTTCCGGCCGTCTTGGCGTGCTGGATGCAGCCGAATGCCTGCCTACATTCAGCGCCGGGCGCGATATGGTGGATGCCGTTATTGCGGGCGGCCAGCGCGCCATGCTGATCCCGGTGGAGGGCGCCGAGGACAACCGCGACCTTGGCAAAGAGGACTTGGAAAAGCTGAATTTCAGCCAGAAGGATGTTCTGTGCGGTATTGCCGCCAGCGGCCGCACCCCCTATGTGCTGGGTGCGATGGAGTATGCCCACAGCCTTGGCGCAGCGGTCATCAGTGTAACCTGCTGCCCCGGCAGTGAGGTAGACACCCGGGCTGACATTGGCATTTGTGGTGTCGCGTACGGCGCGGATGCTGTTGTTCTTGACGCTGAGGATCAGCTGGTCGATGCCGGTGGCTTCCCGGATATCGGAGAAGGCCGCTGCCTCGGCGGGCTCGCCCGCCGTTTCATGCAGCTCGCTGAACAGGCTTTTTTTCAGGTCCTTAAGGCCGTCGAACCCGATGGCTTTGCAGAAACGCACCCATGCGACCTTGCTGACGCCGGACTCCTCGGCCAGCTGGCTGATGGGCTTGGCGAATACATTTTCCACGTTATCCAGAAAATACGAGGCCACCTTTTTTTCGGCGTTGCTCAGGTTTTCGTAAATGTTCTGCGTGCGTACCTCGATGTTGGTCATTTCACTTCTTCTCCTTTTCGGGCCGTGTTCACAGGCTGATTTTCCCCATCACCACGCCGTGCGCGGCGCCGGTGGCTCCGGGCGCGTTGTTGGCGCAGCCATACAGCGCTTCGTTTGCCAGAACGGCAAAGGCAACTGCCTCCTTGGCGCTGCTGTCCAGGCCGAGCTGCTCGTTGGTAAGCACCTGGCAGCCGGGCAGGCAGTCGGCTATATGGGCCAGCAGCACAGGGTTCATGCTTCCGCCGCCGCCCACGATCAGCCGCTCGGGGCGCTGAGGGCAGAACCGTTCCACACCCTCCCGGATGCACTCGGCTGTAAAGCGCGTCGCGGTGGACAGCGTGTCCCGCAGGGAAACACCCAGCGTCCGGGCATGTGCGCACAGGGCGTCCACATAGGCGGCGCCGTATACCTCGCGCCCCGTGGTCTTGGGCGGCGGGGCGCTCAGGTATGGGTCCTGCATCATCCAGGCCAGCAGCCCGGCGTTTACCGTGCCCTGCGCGGCCAGCCGCCCGCCGTCGTCAAAGCGGGCTTTTCCCTCTGTCAGCCGCGCGGCAAGCGCGTCCATGACCATATTGCCCGGGCCGGTGTCAAAGGCAAATACGTCATTCAGGGAACAGCCTTTGGGAAGCACGGTGATATTGCCGATGCCGCCGATATTCTGCAGCCCCACGGTGCGCTGCGCGTCCCGATAAAGCAAGTATTCCGTGTAGGGGACCAATGGAGCCCCAAGCCCGCCGGCAGCCATGTCCCGAACGCGGAAATCGCTGACGACCGGACAGCCCAGCCGTTCCGCAATAACGGACGCCTCGCCGGTTTGAAGCGTGCCCCGCACCAGGCGGCCAAGGTATTCCCGTGCGTCCGGCGCGTGGAATACGGTTTGGCCGTGGCTGCCCACAAAGCTGACTTTATCGGGGGCAACGCCCGCCTGTGCGCACACGGCCTCGCAGGCGTCGGCGCTGAGCTCACCCAGATAAAAGTTCAGAAGGCACAGTTCCTCCGTGCCGCCGAAATCGCCTGCTGCCACGCGCAGAATGCGCGCCCGCGCTGCGTCCGAGAAAGGCAGCGTGAGAAACGACAGCAGCCGCACGCGGGTATCCGTGCTGCAGCCGCTGATCTCCACCAGGGCGGCGTCTATGCCGTCGGCAGACGTACCGCTCATCAGCCCAATGGCCAGGCGAGGGCTTGCGTCGTCATGGAAAAGAGCGCGCTTCATAAAAATATCCTCCTTTATATGGCCCGCGCCGGGCCTGACAAAAATGAAATAAAATTACAAACAAATTGTTCTTTAGTTTCAATTATACTCCCAACAGGTGGCGCCTTGTCAACAGAATCCATAAAAAAATTTACGAAATAAAGCGTAAAATGCATGTATTGCAAAGAAGTATTTCAAAAATGAAAAATAGTTGCGCGGCTGACGCGCGAATAACAGGAAAGAGGGAGGAACCGGTGCATGGTGAAATGCGGGATCGACAGGATCGGTGAATTCGGTGCATTGTTCCGGGGCAAAAGGCTGGGGATGGTGACGTCTGTTTCAGGCGTGACGCTGGACCTCAGGCCCGGATATGTGAAATTTCATGAGGTCTATCCGCTGGTATGCCTTTTCGGCCCTGAGCATGGAATGTACGGCAAAGACGGCGCGGGGGAGGATGTGGACGATGTTGCCCGCGACAGCGCGACGGGCTTGCCGGTATACAGCCTGTACGGCGGCGAGGAGGGCAGGCATATCGCGCCGGAACGTTTGGAAACGCTGGACGCGGTGGTCTATGACATTCAGGATCTGGGCACGCGCTTTTACACCTTCATCTCCACGCTGCTCTATGTCATGGAGGACTGCGCCGCGGCGGGCCGGGAGCTGATCGTGCTGGACCGTCCCGCACCGCTGGACGGCGTGACGGTGGAGGGCGGCCTGCTGGAGCCGGAATACCGCAGCTTTGTCGGAGCGTACCCGCTTTGCATCCGTTACGGCCTTACCGCGGGTGAGCTGGCGTGCATGGTAAATGCGGAACAAAAGCTGGGCTGCCGGCTGACGGTAGTACCCTGCACAGGCTGGGAGCGCACGCGCCTGTTCAGCGAGACGGGAAACCTCTGGATGATGCCCAGCATGGGCATTCCGCATTTCAGCACGGCTCTGGTTTATCCGGGCACCTGTCTGTTCGAGGGAACAAACGTCTCCGAAGGGAGAGGGACCGCATGCCCGTTCGAGATGATCGGCGCGCCGTTTGTCGACGGCGCGGCACTGGCCGTGACCATGAACCGGGAGGGCCTGCCCGGCGTGATTTTTACGGCGGCCTGCTTTACGCCATACGCTTCGAAGCACAAGGGCGAGCCGTGCGAAGGGGTGCTGCTGCATGTCAGCGACGCACATGCTTTCCGCCCGGTGCGCACGGGCGTTACACTGCTGTACCGCATCCGGGAGATGTGGCCACGGCAGTTCCGGTGGAAACCACGGGATGGGAAGCCGCGGCGCTTCATCAGCCTGCTGGCGGGCTGCGGCGCGTTCGAGGACGAGCCGCCTGCACCGGAAGCGCTGCTTGCGGCATGGGAAGCGGACAGCGCCGCTTTTGCACGGCGCAAGGCGGCATATCATCTTTACAAATAAAACAGGAGGGATACAGATGGATCTACGGGAACAGATCGGGCAGAGACTGGTGACAGGCTTTCCGGGAACAGAGCTTACGGAGGATTTCCGCAGGATGGTGCGGGAATACAAAATATCCAATGTGATCCTGTTCCGGGAGAACATTACGGATTGTGCACAGCTCAAACAACTGTGCGGGGAGATCCAGGCGCTGGTGCGGCGGGAAACGGGCCATGGCGCCTTTATCACAGCGGACCAGGAGGGCGGCCTGGTGACGCGCCTGCCCGGGGACGCGGTAAATGTGCCGGGCGCTATGGCCATCGCCGCCACGGGAGACCCGGAAAATGCCTACCGCGCCGGGCTTTTGACGGGGCGGGAGCTGCGCGCGCTGGGTGTCAATTTCGACCTTGCCCCCAGTGTGGACGTCAATTCCAACCCGGAAAATCCGGTCATCGGTGCGCGAAGCTACGGCGACACGCCGCAGGAGGTCTCCCGTTACGCCAACCGGATGATACGCGGCCTGTTGGACGGCGGCGTGCTGTGCTCGGCCAAGCATTTTCCCGGCCACGGAGATACGGACACGGATTCCCATCTGGCGCTGCCCTGCGTGGACAAAAGCATGGAGGAGCTGGAACGGACGGAGCTGCTGCCCTTCCGGGAGGCAGTGCGTGCGGGCGTGCCCGCGGTGATGACGACACATATCCTGTTCCCGCAGCTCGAACCGGAGCATCTTCCGGCAACGATGTCCCGGCGCATCATGACGGGGCTCCTGCGGGAGCAGATGGGCTTTGACGGCCTCATCGTCAGCGACTGCATGGAGATGCGGGCCATCAAGGACCACTTCGGCACGGTAAACGGTGTGGTGGCGGCCATGGCTGCCGGAGTGGACCTGGTGTTTATTTCCCACGACACACTGCTCAGCGGGCAGGCGGCCCGCGCGGCAGAGCAGGCCGTGGCCGAGGGACGGTTGAGCGCGGCGGAAATGCAGGCCAGCGTGCAGCGCATTCTGGCGCTGAAGGAAAAATGGGTGGACGGCATGCCCGAGGGCGGCTTCGATTTTGATGCGGCACGCCGGGAGAACGAGGCGCTGCTGCAAAAGACCATCACAGAGGTGCACCGCCCCGCAGGCGGGCGGCCCGCACTGGGGAGCGCGCCGCTGTGCATCGGCTGCCCGGCCTACCGCACGTCGCTGGTGGGGAATGTGGATGCCGGCGAGACGAACCGCTTCGGCGACGGTATGGCACGGGCGCTGCATGGCAGCGCGGTGGCCATGCAGCCGGAGCCGGGGCGGGAAGAGATCGCGGCGTTGGTAGAACTGGCGCGGCGGCATACCTCGGCCGTGGTAGGCACCTTCAACGGGCGCTTGCGCAGGGGCCAGCTGGAGCTGGTGGCCCGGCTGGCGGAGGCGGGCGTGCCCACCGTGGCGGTGGCGCTGCGCGGCCCGTACGATCTGGCGGGCCTGCCCGAAAGCGTGTGGACGCTGGCGGCATTCGAGTATACGGAGCAGAGCATTCGGGCGGTTGCGCGCGTGCTGCGCGGCGAGGCCGAACCAACCGGAAGGCTGCCCGTGACTTTATGAGCGGAGAAGAAAAAATGCCGGATATGAGATATGCGGCCGGGATGGACGGCGGCGGGACAAAGACGGTTTTAGAGGCCCGCGCGCCGGACGGACGCGTGTTGCTTCGGGAACGGTTTGGCCCCCTGAACCTTAACAGCGCTGCGGCACAGGCAGTGCGGGAGACGATGCAGGGCTGTACGGATGCATTGGCGCGCCTGCCCGGCGGCCTGGAGGCCTGTGCCGCGCTGTGCGTCGGCAGCGCGGGCGTCAGCAATCCGCAGGCACGCGCGCTGCTGGAGCAAATGCTGCGTCGGTGCGGATACCGGGGCGCGCTTCTTTTGACAGGAGATCAGGAAACTGCGCTGGCAGGCGCGCTGGGCGCACCCTGCGGCATGGTGCTTATCGCGGGCACCGGGTCCATTTGTTTTGGCAGGGATGCAGCGGGTAAAACAGCCCGAAGCGGCGGCTACGGGCATAAAATCGACGACGAGGGCAGCGGCTATGCGCTCGGCAGAGACGCTCTGGCGGCCGTTGTGCGGGCGCAGGACGGCCGTGGGCCGCGGACGCTGCTTACGGATCTGGTGTTTGCACAGCTGAAGGTGGTTGACGTCGGCGGCCTGGTGCAGTTTACTTATGACCCGCAAACAGACAAAAAACAGATCGCGGCGCTGGCTCCGCTGGTTGCCCGGGCGTATGAAGCCGGAGATGAGGCCGCGAAAGCGGTGGTGGAAAAAGCATGCCGCGAGCTGGCGCTGCTGGTGGAGCCGGTAGCCCGCGCTCTGCATATGGAGGACGGGGTGCTGGCGCTGACGGGCAGCATTCTGCTGCGGGACAAAGCGGTGCGCGAGGGTACGGCGGCGCTGCTTCGGATGCGATTTCCGGGCATGCGGCTGGCGGAACCCAAAAGCGACGCCGCCGCAGGCGCAGCGCTTCTGGCGCTGGAAACATTGAATACAGAAAAAGGAGAAAATAAAAATGCCTGATATGCTGGTGAAATTATACGACCTGCCTGAAGATGCAGACGGCGTGCCCCGGGATGAGCGTACAGATCCGCCGCGCAATGGCGCCGGATAAATTTCGTGTGGTGGAATGGGTGAAAGAGCACTCCGGCCTTTCCGCGGCAGGGGAGTGCGACGTGTGCTTTGCCCGCCCGGCTGTTTCGTGCTTCATCGCCACGCGGGGCAAAAAAATCCTGGGTTATGCCTGTTATGATGCGACGGCTCCGGATTTCTTCGGCCCTACACGCGTGCTGGACGAAGAGCAGGGCGGCGGCATCGGCCGGGCGATGCTGCTGCGCAGCCTCGCGGCCATGCGTGCGGAGGGCTACGCCTATGCAGTCATCGGCGGCGTGGGCCCGCAGGAGTTTTACAAAAAGTGTGTGGGCGCGATGCTGATCCCGGATTCCGTCCCCGGCATTTACCGGGATTTTCTCGGCGGGATGAAAGAGTAAAAAAGACCAAAAGAGGAACGGCCTGCTTTTGAGCAGGCCGTTCCTCTTTTGCTGTTATATTTTGCGCGAATGCTTTTTCAGCAGACGGGTCAATTCAGCCACGTCGATGGGCTTTGCGATATGCGCGTTCATGCCGCATTCCAGACAACGCTGAATGTCCTCGGCAAAGGCGTCCGCCGTCATGGCGATGATGGGGACCGACGCCGAATCCGCGCGGTTCAGCCCGCGGATCGCCTGTGCAGCCTCATAGCCTGTCATGTGCGGCATCCGGAGATCCATCAGGATAAAATCATAATAACCCTCCGGCGATTCCCGGAATTTGTCCAGACAGATCTGTCCGTCTTCCGCCCATTCCAGCTCCACACCCAAATCGGACAGCAGTTCGCTTGCAATCTCCCAATTCAGCTCATTGTCTTCTGCGAGCAGGACACGGCTGCCGGAGAGGCCGGCGCCGTGGCTGGATGCAGGCTGATGCGTGGCTTCAAGGCCCATATACTGGCGCAGGCCATAAAACAAAGTGGATTTGAACAGCGGCTTGGAAATAAAACCGCTGATGCCGGCCTCACGCGCCTCTTCCTCAAATTCGGTCCAATCGTAGGCGGAGATCAACAGAATCGGGATTTCGCTCCTAAAGCTGCGCCGTATCTCCCTGGCGATCTGGAGGCCGTCCATATCCGGAAGCTTCCAGTCCAAAAGAATGATCTGATAGTCATTGTGCTGCCGGTGGCGCTGAACGATCCGTTTCATCGCGCTTTCTCCGCTCAGCGTTGATTCGGCATTTACTCCGATCGACTTTAATGCGCTGACGGCGGTCTGGCATAATACCGCGTCGTCGTCGACTACCAGCATGTTCCAGGGAGGAAGCACCATGTCGGCTTCCGGAAGGGCGGCCTTTTCAAGGTCGATTGTGATGTGGAATTCAGTGCCCTTATTCAGTTCACTCCGAATGTCGATGGTCCCGCCCATCGCATCCACGATGTATTTTGTGATCGCCATTCCAAGGCCGGCGCCTTCGGTCTTGTGGATTCTGGCTTCATCCGCACGGCTGTAAGATTCGTATATCCTTTGCAAAAATTCCGGGGACATGCCGATCCCGTTGTCTTTCACTTTAAGGTGCGTCCGGACAAAATTTTCGCCGCGCGGGGACGCCTCTTCAAAAGAGAAAGCTGAATGGAACCACCCTCGGGCGTATATTTGGTGGCATTGGACAAAAGGTTCAGCAAAACCTGGTTCAGGCGGACGCTGTCGCAATATACGTTTTCCACCGTGATATTTTCTATATGGACGTCAAAGCTTTGCTTTTTGGTTTTGATCTGCGGCTGTATGATGCCGACAACGCCTTCAACAACTTCTTTCAACGAGATTGCTTCCAGCGTCAGGGTCAGCTTTCCGCTTTCGATTTTGGACATGTCCAGCACATCGTTGATGAGCCCAAGCAAATGCCGGCTCGACAGCGAGATTTTGCGCAAACAGTTCTGCACCTGCTTACGGTCGTCTATATGCGCCGTTGCGATGGCAGTCATGCCCACGATCGCGTTCATCGGCGTGCGGATATCATGGCTCATATTGGCCAGAAATTCGCTTTTGGCCTTGCTTGCCTCAAGCGCCGCCTGGCGGGCCTTTCCCAGCTCCTGCAGCTGCTGGCGGGTCAGGAAAAAGTACCGCAGAAAGATCAGCGTCAGGAAAAGCAGGATGGAGCCGCAGGCAAGCAAAGTGATGAAGGTGCGCTGCGCGCTCAGGTCGTTGATGCTTTCGTCCAACATGCCGTAAGGCATCACCGAGATGAGGTACCACTCGGAGTGCGGCAAAGGCTTGCCGTAGATCTGCAGGTTATTTCCGCCCGTGTCGAGCGTTACGGTGTAATCTTTCTGTTCTTCCAGCGCCGCGTCAAGCCCCTCAAGCGGGCCGCCTGCCGCGGAAGAGGCAGGCAGCGCGCTGAAATATCCAACCAGCTCCGTATTGGAGTTGGCGATCACAAGGCTGCCGTCCGAGCGGATGATATGGCAATAGATCAGAGCATCCTGATTTTCTGAAAAAAAGAAAATCGCTGATATATTCCAGGGGCACCGCCGCGACCAAACCGGTGCAGGCTTCGCCGTCCTGCATCGGATAATCCGCGTCGATCCCGAACAGCACAACTTCGTTGCCGGCGGCGTCCACGCCAACGGCGACCCGCTGCTCGCCCCGCCTTAACGCGTCCACGAAGGGCGGCGGGTTGACCGGCTGGAATGCTTCCCCGCAGAGCGTTTCAAATCTGCCGTCTGAGGTACAGAGAGCCAGATATTCGAAACCGCGCACCTGCGCCCTGTAAACGAGATCTGCATACATGGCTTCCTTGTCGGCGCTCTTCGACGGGACCACGGACACGATGCCTTCGACCTGCTCAAACCGCAGTTCGATGATGTTCTCAAAGTGCCGGGCCATCTGTTCGCTCATCCCGGACATATAGATCTCGCCGACTTCATGGATGGTCTTTGTGCTTTTCCGGCTCATATAGATACCCAGCATGGCAAAAACACCCATGCTGAAGACAAGAAGGCCGACGAAGCTGTATATCAGAAACCGCGTAGTATTCTTTTTTGCCAAGCTGCTGCCCATCTGCGGCTATCCCTCCCTGCACGTCTTGTAGGCTTCAACTGCACGGATGATCTGATGATAGTCGTCGGAGAGCTGCGGCATTCCGGCGGCTGCATTTTCAAAATCTCCGGCCTTAAACGCTTCTGTCATTCGGCTGCTGCTTTCGTACAGTCTGGTGAAAGAAAGGTTCCGGCAGATCCCTTTGAGCGTATGGACAAAGCGCAATGCTTCTTCGTAATTCCGGTTTTGCAGGGCCGTTTCCAGAGAGCTGAAGCTTTTGTCGTCTAAAAATTTGAGAACGAATTTCTGGACGGTCTGCTCACGCTGCAGCCTGCTCAGCACTTCCTTGTAATCTCCGCCGAATTCCGCATAGCAATCTCTTAACTCCATATCTCGATATCCTTGCCTTTGCCGGTATTTTCCGTTTGCGTGCTTACAAAGCCGGCGATGGCTTTGTTCTTACTCTTTTTTGCCTGATACATAAGCCTGTCGGCTGTTTCGAACAGCTCTGTTGTTTTTCCCACGCCGTATGCCCCGCCGAGGCTTACGGAAACGTGAAGCCCGGGGTGCTCGGCTATCGTCAGCCTGTCAACGGCGGCCCGGATCTCTTCCAGCTTTTTCCGGAAAACATCCCCGGGGAGCCGGTGGAAAATGATTACGAATTCATCGCCGCCATAGCGGATCACGGCGTCCGTTTTCCGCACGCACGATGAGACCGTTTTGGCAATGCGGCGCAGGACGATATCTCCCGCGTGATGCCCGTAACGGTCGTTGATGTGTTTGAAAGAATCGACGTCGATGACGACAACGGCCTCGATGTCGTCAGAATCCCGAAACTGTTCGTCATAATAGCGGCGGTTGTAAACTTCGGTCAGCGAATCGGTATATAACAGCTGAAGCGTCTCCGATGACGGCGGCACCAGAGAGACGCTGTGCTCCCGTGCGAATAAATTGTCATAGTCTATCCGGCCTTTCGTGTCCCGCCTGTGCCTGGCATTCCGCTCAAGCGCCGCTTGTCCCAATTCGCTTTCAAGTGTGTCGGAAATTTCCAGCAGGCACTGCAAAAGGGTGGGGTTAAACGCTCCGCAGCGGCCCTCGAAAATCATCTCCAGCGCTTTGCTGTGGGAGTACGCTTTTTTATAACAGCGTTCACTGGTCAGAGCGTCATAGACGTCTGCCAGGGCAACCACCTGGGCGGCAATGGGGATTTCATCTCCCTTCAGGCCGTCCGGGTAACCGTTGCCGTCGTATCGTTCGTGGTGCCAGCGGCAGATATCGGAAGCTACTTTGACAAGCGGCGCCTCCTGCTGGTCAAGCGGCAGTTCCGACAGCATTTTTGCGCCGATCAGCGAATGCCCCTTTATGATTTCGAACTCCTCGGCAGTAAGGCGTCCGGGCTTGTTCAATATGTCCCCTGAAACAGAGATTTTTCCGATGTCATGAAGCGATGACGCGGTACTGATCAAATTGATATCGGTTTGAGAGAGAGGATACCGGTCCGTATGCCGAAGAAGCTCCTTCAATAAAAGCTCTGTGATGGTTTTGATGTGCAAAACATGCAGGCCGCTTTCGCCATTGCGGAATTCTACGATGTGAGAGAGGATCGAGATCATGAGGTCGTTGTTTTTCTCCTGCTCGTAAAATTGTTCGGCGATGATATTTTCAAGGTGGCGCTGCCTGGCATACAAAAGCATCGTGTTCGAGATGCGGCGGCGCACGATCGCCGCGTCAAAAGGGCGGCTGATATAGTCAAACGCGCCCAGGTCGTAAGCGCGCTTTATGTTGGCGGGGGAGTCGTCGGCAGAGATCATGATGACGGCGAGCGTATCGTTCAGGTGATATCTGTTTATATACGCCAAAACCTCAAACCCGTCCATTTCGGGCATCATGATATCCAGAAGCAGAAGCGAAAAATCTCCGCCGCACTGTGTAAGAAGATCAATTGCCGCCGCGCCGTTATCGGCTTCGACGATATCGTATTGATTCTCCAGAATATCCACCAAAAGCGCCCGGTTCATTTCGGAATCGTCTGCAATCAGGATTTTTTGCTTTTCCATTGGGAACCAATCTCTTTCACAAATGAATTTCTATTTTTTAGTATAAAGGAACAGTTTAGGGCATAGCAACATTGATATTGGTAAGGGAAGCGAGTAGCTTTGGCTTTTGGGCCTGACAAGCAGGGATATAAGGGTTATAATATCCTTAAAATAGCTTCGGCGAAAGGGAATGGTTAAAACAGATGCGGGAAGGGGAGACGGAGCGTGGAACATCAGGAGACTAAATTTTCATTTGTATACAATGAGGTCAAACAGCGTATTCTAAACGGCCAGGTCCTTCCGGGAAACAGCCTTCCGTCTTCCAGGATGCTTTGTGATCAATATCATGTAAGCCGGTATACGGTCAACCGGGTTTTTGACGCGTTGAAAAAAGATGGACTGATCGAGATACAGCCGCGCTTGGCGCCGGTCGTCCTTGACGGGGAAAAAATGCCAGGGTCGGAGCATATGCTGCGGGATATTTTGAAAAAAAGAGAAGGGCTTGTACAGATATACCGGACATGGACCTTGATCCTTCCGCCGCTTCTGGTGTTTGCAACGCAAAACTGCAGCCTGGAAATGATGCCCCATTATAAACAGGCGATGCGCGTATCGCGCATTGGTGTCGCAGCCGGCGGCTGGCGTGCGTTTTCTGCTTTCGACAGGGACGTATTGAAAATAGGCGGAAGCCCTTTGCTCTGCGACCTCTATTCAACATTTGAACTGTACCACGATTTAACGTTCTTTACAGAACAATGCCCCTGCTTTTATGATTTTTTCCCCCGGGGCTCCGTGCCGTTTGCAGGTGTTATCATGGATATCATGAAAGATACGGACCCCGTCGTCAAGCACGGCCGGCTGACGGCCCTGTATCAAAGGCTCACAAGTTCAATCGAATGTACGCTGAAGCATCTGGCGGAGACTGCTCCAGATTGTCCGCCGCCGTCTGAAGCCGTGGGGTTGGTTGCGCGGCCGTCATGGGCAGCCATCTTAACCAGCTTGCCAACGCCGATCTGGTCCAGATGCTGGAACGGATCGCTCTCGTAGATCTTGGTATCATAGTAAGCGGTCAGGAACTTAGCAGCATCGTCACGGCTGAAGCCGAAGGTCATCTGGGTC
>VOFE01002281.1_pt1 | contig 74001 bp, 127 predicted proteins | sample 5384071 | NCBI WGS metagenome assembly VOFE01 (sample SAMN12384724, study PRJNA508395) | human gut metagenome | isolation source: healthy gut D | host: Homo sapiens
GGCAGTCAAAATGTGCCCAATGAGCAGGTCGCGGCGCAGCTTTGCTGCGGCAGAGGCCTCTTCTATGGAGAGCTTGGGGCAGGTAGAATAAAAGGTTTTGGGCGGGGGTTCCCCCGCTCAAACACTAAAAAAAGCGCCGATACGGGCTTTTATGGAGAGACATATGGCAGAAAAAACAAGTAAGATATGTGAAATTAAAGATATGCCTGCCTGCGATTTTTTGGGCAGCGGCGGATGCAAAGAGTGCCCGCTTTATAAACAGAACGTCCGGCAGTTCGAGCGCAGAAAAATCAATGAAATCTGGGAAGTGACGCTGACAAACCTTCCGGAAAGCATCGACGATCTGCATGAGGCAGAGGAATGCTTTTTTCTGCAAGAAAGAAAAGAAAGAAAAACGCGTAGCCTATGCGATGGTAGAAATTGCGCATCCGGATCCGCCCCACGAGGCGGGAGATGTTCGGCCTGGGGCAGAAGGTGCGCCGGCCAGTGGGCTCCATGATTCAGGTTCCTGTGGCAATCTGCAAAGACTGCAAGCGCCGGATGGACATGCTCGACAATGTGAAATTTATCGGCATGGGCATCGGCTTTCTGTTGGGGTTGCTCGTCATCTGGCTCATCAGCGGGATGGAGTTTATCCAGTACGGCGGAGACTTGCTTCCCATCTTCCTGTTCTTGCTGTTCATCGCCCTCGGATATCTGGGCGGCAAGATGTATCAGAAAGTTCTGATAAAAAGTATGAACAGCAGATGTATCTGCGGTTTTCGATATTCCCGCGGCAAAAGAATTGGCCGAGCGCGGCTGGTTCATTCAGGATGAGCAGGGCCGGGGCAAGCTGTTTGTGAAAAAAGGGCAAGCCGCGGGCAGATTTCCGCTTTATTTCAAAAAACAAACGCAAGCGGAGGAACAGCAGCCAGAGCAGCCCTAAACTATAAAAAATATGGTTGACAATGCTGCTTTCAAAATGCTAGAATATTTTTGGTCTCCTTTGTGCTGAAATGATGGAAAATTGGCCAAAATATAGGAAAAGATACCAAAAGTGGATTCCCCGCGGGTTGCAGTGGGAATTTGACATAGACAAATGATTGTTTACTTATTTAGGAGGTAAAGAGGTAGAATATGCCTACAATTAACCAGCTGATCAAAAATGGAAGAAAATCGATTGAAGATAAAAGCAAATCTCCGATTTTGCAGCAGTGCCCGCAAAAGCGCGGCGTCTGCACAGCCGTCCGTACGATGACGCCCAAAAAGCCGAACTCGGCTCTTCGGAAAATTGCCCGTGTTCACCTTGTAAACGGCATGGAAGGTACTGTTTATATTCCTGGCATCGGCCATAATCTGCAGGAACACTCCGTCGTGCTGATTCGTGGCGGCAGAGTCAAAGACCTGCCTGGTGTGCGCTATCATATCGTGCGCGGCACGCTCGACGCTGCAGGCGTGAGCAACCGCAAACAGAGCCGCAGCCTGTATGGCGCTAAGAAGCCGAAGAACTAATCATTGAAAATTTTATCTTATTACAAGGAGGAAGACCCATGCCAAGACGTGGTGGAATAACCAAACGGGAAGTTATTGCAGACCCGATTTATAAGAGCACAGTTGTGACCAAGCTGATCAACCGGATCATGCTGGATGGCAAGCGGGGCACAGCACAGCGCATCTGCTATGATGCGTTTGAAATCATCGAAGAGAAGACAGGCAAGGAAGCCATGGAGGTCTTTGAGGCCGCAATGGAAAACATTATGCCGGTTCTGGAAGTAAAGGCCCGCCGTGTCGGCGGCGCGACATACCAGGTGCCGATTGAGGTTCGTCCCGAGCGGCGGCAGACGCTGGCAATCCGCTGGCTGGTCATGTTCGCAAACAAAGAGGCGAGCGCACAATGCGCGAGAAAATTTCCGCGGAAATCATGGATGCTGCGAACAACACCGGCTCCAGCGTAAAGCGGAAAGAGGATATGCATAAGATGGCCGAGGCGAACAGAGCGTTTGCGCATTACCGCTGGTAACGGCCGCTAGGAAAGGAGCTTAGTAGTGTCTCAGGAATTCCCCTTAGAGAAAATTAGAAATATAGGCATCATGGCCCATATTGACGCAGGCAAGACGACGACCACGGAGCGTATTCTGTACTATACCGGCCGCAGCTACAAGATCGGCGAAGTGCATGATGGCGCGGCTACCATGGACTGGATGGAGCAGGAGCAGGAGAGAGGTATCACGATTCAGTCTGCTGCAACCACAGCAGAGTGAAGAAAGGGCATCGCATTAACATCATCGATACCCCCGGGCACGTGGACTTCACGGTTGAGGTTGAGCGTTCGTTGCGCGTGCTGGATGGCGCTGTCGCAGTATTCTGCGCAAAGGGCGGCGTTGAGCCACAGACGGAGACGGTTTGGCGTCAGGCGGAAGGCTATGGCGTTCCCCGGCTTTGCTATGTCAACAAGATGGATATCATGGGCGCAGACTTTTATAACGTCGTGGACATGATCATCGACAGACTGGGCGCGAACCCGGTTCCGCTCATGCTGCCCATCGGCAAGGAGTCCGAGTTCCTGGGCATGGTGGACCTCATTGAGATGCATGCCATCGTGTACGACACGGAGGATTCCACGGGCGCTAAGTTCGAGATCAAGGAAATCCCTGCGGATATGGCGGAAAAGGCAAACGAATACCGCGAAAACTGGTCGAAGCCGCCGCTGAGGCGAACGACGAGCTGATGGAGAAATTCTTCGGCGGCGAAGAGCTCACAAGAGATGAGATCATTTCCGGGCTTAGAAAGCGCACCATCGCCGGCGAAATCGTTCCGGTCTGCTGCGGTTCTTCCTATCGCAATAAGGGTGTACAGCCTATGCTCGACTATGTCGTTGAGCTGCTGCCCTCCCCGCTGGATGTCAAGCCCATCGCAGGCACCATCCCGGCACAGAGCAAGAAGATTCCCGCCCCGCGGATTATAACGCCCCTTCTCGGCGCTGGCCTTCAAAATCATGGCCGACCCGTTTGTGGGCAAGCTGGCCTTCTTCCGGGTATATTCCGGCAAGCTCAGCGCTGGTTCTTATGTGTACAACTCCACAAAAGATAAGACGGAGAGCGTCTTGGCCGTATCGTCAAGATGCACGCAAACCATAGAGAGGAAGTCGAAGAGGTCATGGCCGGCGATATCGCCGCAGCTGTGGGCTTAAAAGACGTGGGTACGGGCGATACGCTCTGTGACGAGAAAAACCCCATCATCCTCGAATCCATGGTCTTCCCGGACCCGGTTATCCGGGTTGCCATTGAGCCCAAAACCAAGGCTGGCCGCGATAAGATGGGCGTTGCCCTGATGAAACTCGCGGAGGAAGACCCGACGTTTAAAGCCTACACGGATGAAGAGACAGGCCAGACAATCATCGCCGGCATGGGCGAGTTGCACCTGGAGATCATCGTAGACCGCCTGCTCAGAGAATACAAAGTCGAGGCGACGGTGGGCGCTCCTCAGGTTGCGTACCGCGAAACCATCACCAAGACTGTGGATGTCGAGGGCAGATATGTCCGTCAGTCCGGTGGTCGTGGTCAGTTCGGTCATTGTAAGCTGCATGTCGAGCCCCAGGAGCCCGGCGCGGGTTATGAGTTCGTCAATGCTGTCGTGGGCGGCGCGATTCCCGAAGGAGTATATCCCGAGCATCGATGCCGGTATCCAGGAAGCTGCCAAGAGCGGCCTGCTGGGCGGCTTCGAAGTGGGACTTCAAAGTCACGCTGGTGGACGGTTCCTACCACGAAGTGGACTCCTGTGAAATGGCATTTAAGATTGCCGGCTCCATGGGTATCAAGGCTGCCTTTGAAAAGGCGGGTTCTGTGCTGCTCGAGCCGATGATGAAAGTTGAAGTTGTGGTTCCGGATGACTACCTGGGCGATGTTCTGGGTAACGTCAACGCCAGAAGAGGCCGTGTCGAAGGCACAGAGCAGCGCGGCAACTCTCAGACGATTCGCGGTCTTGTCCCGCTGTCCGAGATGTTCGGCTACGCGACCGATCTGCGCTCCGCAACACAGGGCCGCGGTACCTTTACGATGCAGTTTTCGCACTATGAGCAGGTACCTGCTAGCATCACAGAAAAAGTTACGGTAAGAAATAATAAAATCTCGGTTTAAAAGGAGAAACGAAGATGGCAAAGGAAGTATTTAACAGAAATAAACCGCACGTCAATATCGGGACGATCGGTCACGTAGACCACGGCAAGACGACGCTGACAGCGGCAATCACGACGGTGCTGGCAAAAGCAACGGGCGGGCGAAAGCAATGAGCTTCGCGGATATCGGCACGGCGGAAGAGACGGCAAGAGGCATCACGATCAATACTGCGCACGTGGAGTATGAGACGGAGAACCGCCACTATGCGCACGTGGACTGCCCCGGGCACGCGGACTATGTAAAGAACATGATTACGGGCGCAGCGCAGATGGACGGAGCAATCCTGGTAGTATCGGCAGCAGATGGCCCGATGCCGCAGACCAGAGAGCACATTCTGCTGGCACGTCAGGTAGGCGTAAAGTACATCATCGTGTTCCTGAACAAGGTAGATATGGTGGACGACGAAGAGCTGCTGGAGCTGGTGGAGATGGAAGTCAGAGACCTGCTTTCCGAGTATGATTTCCCGGGCGACACGATTCCGATGATTAAGGGCTCTGCGCTGAAAGCACTGGAATATGGCTCGACGCACAACGACGTGAAAGACAGCGAAGACTGCAAGTGCATCTTCGAGCTGATGGAAGCGGTAGACAGCTACATTCCGACGCCGGAGAGAGCGTCCGACCTGCCGTTCCTGATGCCTGTCGAGGACGTGTTCTCGATTACAGGCCGTGGCACGGTAGCGACGGGCAGAGTGGAGAGGCACAGTCAAAGTGCAGGATACGGTGGAAATCGTGGGCATGACGAAGGAAACCAGAAGCGTGGTTGTCACAGGCGTCGAGATGTTCCGCAAGCTGCTGGACCAGGCAATTGCCGGAGACAACATCGGCCTACTGTTAAGAGGCGTGCAGAGAAACGAGATTGAAAGAGGCCAGGTATTATCCAAGCCGGGCAGCATTCATCCGCACACGCACTTCAACAGCGAAGTATACGTTCTGACGAAGGATGAAGGCGGCCGTCATACGCCGTTCTTCAATGGATATCGTCCGCAGTTCTATTTCCGGACGACGGACGTGACGGGCGTCATCAAGCTGCCGGAAGGTGTGGAGATGGTAATGCCTGGAGATAACATCAAGATGGACATTTCGCTGATAACGCCCATCGCAATTGAGAAGGGGCTGCGGTTCGCAATCAGAGAAGGCGGCAGAACGGTAGGTTCTGGCGTAGTAGCCAACATCATTGAGGATTAAATAAGCAAGAGGGAAGCAACAGCTTCCCTCTTTTTATGCGCCGTTTCCAAATTTTCCGCTTTATGATATGATAAAGATACTTCAGCGAAGAAGAAACCGGGAAAAAGGAGGCGGAAACATGAGTCCTTTGTACGGTCTGTTTGAGGCAGTCGGCGCGTTTTTTTTCAAACATTTGGCAGAGCTTGCTCCATTGCCGGGAAAATCCTGCGCTGCTCATTTTTCTTTTGGCTGTCAGCCCCATTTTGTTCTTGTCGCTGCGCAATTTGTTTTGGAATGCTGCCCGGGGCTTGCGCAACCTGATGCAGCCTGTGGTCATCACTCCGGCAAAAGTGCTTTCCCGCCGGGAACAAAAGGTGCAGAATCGCTGGCAAAAGCTGTGGAAAAACTACCGTTACCTGGGCCGGGCGCTGGAGGCAACCCGGTTTGGCTATCTTTACTATGTGACGTTCCGGCTGGAAGACGGCACAACCAAGGAACTGCAGGTATGGGGCGATATTTATGCTGGTGTGCAGGAGGGGGATTATGGCGTTCTGACCTTTCGGGGCGAAAAGTTCAAGTCGTTTCGCATGAGCACTATGAACGCGCAGCGGGTTTAGGTAGAAAACCGATTAAAATGATAAAAACTTCAATTTTTCTGGGAAAAGCCCTTGCAAAGGCTTTTTTCTTTGTTATATAATACTAACGTTGCGCAATGCGCAATCGGAATGATGATAGAAGGTTGCCGGAGGCCATTTCCGGGTAATTTCTGCTGACAATAGCCTGAAAAATCGGGCGCTGAACTGGGCAAATGCCATAAAACGCGGGCATTTGCGTTAAAAAATAGCTACGGCACACACGGCAGCGTTTATAGAGCGGCGAATCAAGTTCGCCTCTGCCCCAACCAGAATACAACCTGTGGTAGGAAGGCCGGGGAAAGCCACTAGAAGATGATGTGCCCCATTGGCAAAGGAGGAATAATAAGTAATGGCAAGCCAAAGAATTAGGATTAAATTGAAGGCATATGACCACAATTTGATCGATCAATCTTCCATGAAGATTGTTGAGACGGCAAAGCGCACGGGCGCAAAGGTTTCCGGCCCTATCCCGCTTCCGACTCAGAAGGAAATCATCACAATTTTGAGAGCCACACACAAGTATAAGGACTCTCGCGAGCAGTTTGAAATCCGCACCCACAAGAGACTCATCGATATCCTGGAAGCAAACGCGAAGACCACAGATGCGCTCATGCGTCTGGATCTGCCGGCAGGTGTTGATATTGAGATCAAACTGTAAGGCAGCGTAAGGAGGTAAATCATGAAAGCGATCTTAGGTAAAAAAAGTTGGCATGACGCAGATCTTCACAGAAGAAGGCAACGTCGTACCCGTCACGGTAGTAGAAGCCGGCCCCTGCGTTGTCGTTGCCAAGAAGACTGTCGAGTCGGATGGCTATAATGCAATCCAGGTAGGATTCGGCGCCGTAAAGGAAAATAGAGTGAACAAGCCCGAGGCTGGCCAGTTCAAAAAAGCCGGCGTAGAGCTTAAAAAGTGCTGCGCGAGTTCCGCACAGAGGAAGTCGCAAGCTACGAAATCGGTCAAGAAATCAAGGCGGACGTGTTTGAGAACGGCGACATGATCGACGTCACGGGCACCTCCAAGGGCAAAGGGTACGCCGGCGCAATCAAGCGTTATGGCCACCACAGAGGCCCGATGGCACACGGTTCCAAGTATCACAGAGGTCATGGCTCCATGGGCACCAGAGTTGCGAAGGTCTATAAAGGCCATCACATGCCTGGCCACCTGGGCAATGTCCAAAAGACCATCCAGAACCTCAAGGTTGTGGGTGTGGACGCTGAGCGCAATATGCTCCTCATCCGGGGCAGCATCCGGGCGCCAACGGCCAGCTGGTCACTGTGAAAAAAGCCGTCAAAGCTTAAACCGGATGAAAGGAGGAAGCAAACATGCCTAACATTAAGATGTACAACATGAGCGGCAAAGAGGCCGGCGAAATCGCACTGTGCGATGAGGTCTTCGGCGCCGATATCAATGAATATGCAATCCACCAGGTCGTCGTCGCAAAGCTCGCGGCGGATCGTCAGGGAACGCAGTCTGCGCTCACCTACGGCGAAGTCCGCGGCGGCGGCATCAAACCCTGGAGACAGAAGGGTACAGGCCGTGCAAGACAGGGCTCCATCCGCGCTCCCCAGTGGGTCGGCGGTGGCGTCGTGTTCGCGCCCAAGCCCAGAGACTATTCCTTCAAGGTCAATCGGAAAATTCGTCGCCTGGCAATGGTGAGCGCGCTTTCCGCGAAAGTCAAAGAGGAAGAGCTGCTGGTGCTCGATGACCTAAAAGCTCGCTGCTCCCAAAACAAAAGAGGTCGTCAAACTTTTGAAAGACCTTTCGGTTTCGGGCAAAGCCCTCATCGTGACGGCTGAGAAGGACGAGGAAGTCGTCCGCGCTGCGAACAACCTGCAGAACGTCAAGACGGGCATCGTCGGCGGCATCAGCGTCTATGACATCTTCAATTGCGATAAGCTCATCGTGACGCAGGCTGCGGCCAAAAAAGTCGAGGAGGTTTATGCGTAATGAAAGACGTACATGACATCATTCGGGGCCCAGTGCTCACTGAAAAGAGCTACGACCAAATCCCCATGAAGAAATACACTTTTGAAGTCGCGCCGGGCGCGAACAAAACGGAAATTAAATCCGCAGTGGAAGAGATTTTCGGCGTCCAGGTCGAGTGTAAACACCTCGAACAAAGACGGCAAAATGAAAAAGCAGGGCTACACCAAAGGCAGAACCGCCAAGGTGAAAAAAGCAGTTGTGACGCTCAAAGAGAGTTCTAAGGGTATTGAATTCTTCGAGAGCATGGTTCAGTAGGCTTAGGAGGGTATTATCATGGCGATTAAAAATACAAACCGACTTCTCCGGGCAGAAGAGGCATGTCGGTCTCCGCGTTTGACGAGATCACGACAACCAGCCCCGAGAAATCCCTGCTCGCTACTAAGAAAAAGACGGGCGGCAGAAATGCCCGCGGCTGCATCACGGTGCGGCACATTGGCGGCGGAAACAAGCAGAAATATAGACTAGTTGACTTCAAGCGCAATAAGGACGGCATTCCGGCTAAGGTCGCGACCATCGAGTACGACCCGAACCGTACCGCTAACATTGCTCTGCTGCACTACGCAGACGGCGAGAAGAGATACATCCTGGCTCCTCTGGGCCTACAGGTAGGCGATACTATCGTCTCCGGCGCGACGGCGGACATCAAGCCCGGCAACGCGATGGAAATCCAGAACATCCCCGTGGGCACCATGATCCACAACATCGAGATGAAGCCCGGCAAGGGCGGCCAGCTCGCCCGCAGCGCCGGCAACGCCGCGCAGCTCATGGCAAAGGAAGGCGCTTACGCGCAGGTTCGTCTTCCCTCTGGCGAAGTCCGCATGATTCCTATGAACGCAAAAGCAACCATCGGCCAGATTGGCAATATCGACAACGCCAACATCAGCCTTGGTAAGGCCGGTAAAACCCGGCATAGAGGTATTCGTCCGAACGTCCGCGGTTCTGTCATGAACCCGAACGACCACCCGCACGGCGGTGGTGAGGGCAAGTCCCCATCGGTCGTCCTGGTCCGGTTACGCCTTGGGGCAAGCCGACGCTGGGCAAGAAGACGAGAAAGACCAAGAATCAGTCGAGCAAGTTCATAGTAAGACGCAGAAACGGCAAGTAGGCTAGCAGGAAGGAGAATATGAAATGAGTAGGTCAGTGAAAAAAGGGCCTTTCGTGCATGAAAAACTGCTGGCTAGAATTCAGCAGATGAACGAAAAGAACGAGAAGAAAGTACTAAAGACATGGTCTCGTGCATCGACGATTTTCCCGGACATGGTCTCGCATACCATTGCGGTTCATGATGGCAGAAAGTTCGTTCCCGTCTACATCACCGAGGACATGGTTGGGCATAAGCTTGGCGAGTTCGCTCCCACCCGTACGTTCCGGGGGGCATGCTGGCGAGAAGGCATCGAGATAGGAGGAGAGTTAAATGGCAACACGCGAGAGAGAAAAAGCGCTCAAGCGGCGCGAAAATAAAGATAACAGAGCTCGTGCTGTCGCGAGATATATTAGAATCTCCCCCAGCAAAGTGCGTATCGTCCTCGACCTAGTTCGGGGTAAAAAGGTAGACGAGGCCCGCGCAATTCTGTTAAACACCCCCAATGGGGCGACAGAGCCGGTGCTCAAGGTTCTAAATAGCGCCATCGCAAACGCAGAGAACAACCTGGAACTAAACCGGGATAGCCTCATCGTTGCGGAATGCTATGCAGACCAGGGCCCCACGCTCAAGCGTTTCCAGCCGAGAAGCCAGGGCAGAGCTTATAAGATTCTAAAGAGAAGCAGCCACATTACGGTTATCCTGGACGAGGCGAAGGAGGAGAAATAAAGATGGGCCAGAAAATTAATCCAAACGGTTTCAGAGTTGGTATCATCAAAGATTGGGATTCCCGCTGGATGGTCAAAAAGACCAGATCGCAGATTACATCGTGGAAGACCACAAAATCAGAACCTTCCTGAAAGAGAAATTGTATGCAGCCGGCATCTCCAAAATTGAGATCGAGCGCGCAGCAAATAAAGTTTCGGTAAACATCTATACCGCGAAACCCGGTATTGTCATCGGCAAAGGCGGCACGGGCCTGGATGTCATCAAGGCGGATCTCAAGAAGCTGACAGACAAAACCGTCGTCATCAACGTGATGGAAGTGCGCCGTCCTGACGTCAACGCACAGCTCATCGCGGAGAATGTTGCGTCCCAGCTCGAGCGCCGTATCGCGTTCCGCCGGGCGATGAAGTCCTGCATTGGCCGCGCGATGAAGGGCGGCGTCAAGGGCATCAAGATTAAGTCGGGCGGCCGGCTCGGCGGCGCTGAAATCGCGAGAGTGGAGCACTATCACGAGGGCAGCATCCCGCTACAGACCATCCGCGCAGATATCGACTATGGCTTTGCAGAAGCGAACACCACCTACGGCAAAATCGGCGTCAAAGTCTGGGTATATAACGGCGAAATCATGGTAAACCCGCTCAAGGAGCGCGCGAAGAACATGAACGAACCGAAGGAAAACAGAAGAGACAACAGAAGAAATCCGGAGGGAGGCAGAAGAAATGTTACTTCCAAAAAGAGTAAAGCATAGAAAGGTATTCAGAGGTCGCATGAAGGGCAAAGCGACGCGCGGTAATACCATCACTTACGGTGAATTTGGCCTAGTAGCCACAAAACCCTGCTGGATTACAAGCCGCCAGATCGAGGCAGCCCGTATCGCCATGACGCGTTACACCAAAAAGAGGCGGCCAGGTCTGGATCAAGATTTTCCCGGATAAGCCGGTCACGCAGAAACCTGCTGAAACCCGAATGGGCAGCGGCAAGGGCTCGCCGGAATACTGGGTAGCAGTCGTAAAGCCCGGCAGAGTGCTGTTTGAAATGGCTGGCGTATCGGAAGAAGTCGCCAGAGAAGCAATGCGTCTTGCTGGCAACAAACTGCCCATCAAGTGCAAGTTTGTGAAGAAAGAGAACCTGGAAAAAGGCGGTGAGCAAGTTGAAGGCTAATAAATATCGTGAAATGTCGGTTCAGGAGCTCAGCGCGAAGCTCAGCGACCTGAAAACTGAATTCTTCAACCTGCGCTTCCAGAAAGCCACCGGCCAGCTCGCCAACCCCTTAAGCATCCGCGAGGTCAAAAGGGATATCGCAAGAGTGAAGACGATCTTAAAAGAGCGTGAGCTTAGCGCCGCGAACGAATAGTCGAAAGGAGAGCTTTCATGGAAGAGCAAGCAAGAAACCTTCGCAAAGTCAGAATCGGCGAAGTTGTAAGCGATAAGATGAATAAAACCGTTGTGGTTTTAGTCAAAAGAGAAAGAAACACAGCATCTATAAGAAGACTGTGAACTACTCTAAGAAATTCAAAGCCCACGATGAGCAGGAAGTTTGCGGCATCGGAGATACCGTGAAAATCATGGAAACCCGGCCCATTAGCAAAGACAAACGCTGGAGAGTCGTGGAAATTGTAGAAAAGGCCAAGTAAATAAAGGAGGAGGGCTAGTACAATGATACAAATGCAAACATATCTGAAAGTAGCTGACAACTCCGGCGCAAAGGTCATTCAGTGCTTTAAAGTGCTTGGCGGTTCTATGAGAAAAACTGCCAACATCGGGGGATGTTATCGTTGCCTCCGTCAAAAACGCGCGACCCCGGGCGGCGTTGTGAAGAAAAAGGACGTTGTCAAAGCCGTCATCGTCAGAAGCGTGTCGGGCGTCAAGAGACCGGATGGCTCCTACATCAAGTTTGATGAGAATGCCGCCGTCATCATCGACAACAACAAACAGCCCAAAGGCACTCGTATCTTCGGGCCAGTTGCCAGAGAGATCAGGGATGAAGGCTACACCAAAATTGCATCTCTTTCTCCCGAAGTGCTGTAAGGAAGGAGTTTAGAAATGGCAAAATTGCACGTTAAGAAAGACGACACGGTTGTCGTCATCACAGGAAAAGACAAAGGGCAAGAAGGGCAAAATCATGGTCGCGGATCCGGGCAAGGGCAGAGTCATCGTCTCGGGCGTCAACATGATTACGCGTCATCAGAAAGCCAAGAGTCAGACAGAACCGGGTGGTATCATCCACAAAGAAAGGGCGCTATTGCCGCTTCCAACGTCATGCTGTTCTGCAGCAAGTGCGATAAGGGCGTGCGCACCGGTGTCAAGGTTTTGGAAAATGGCAGCAAAGTCCGCGTTTGCAAGAAATGCGGCGAAGTGCTGGATAAGTGAGCAGGAGGGATAAGAAATGCCTAGATTAAAGGATACCTATAAAAGCGAAATCGTTCCTGCCCTCATGCAGAAATTTGGGTACGCCAACATTATGCAGGCGCCCAAACTCGAAAAAGTTGTCATCCACATGGGCATGGGCGATATCAAAGATAACCCCAAAGCGCTGGATTCCGCTCTGGAAGAGCTTCAGCTCATCTCCGGGCAGAAGCCGGTGGTTACGCTGGCAAAACATTCTGTTGCAAACTTCAAGCTCCGCGCGGGCATGAAGATCGGCGCAAAGTCACGCTGCGCGGCGACCGCATGTATGAGTTTATGGATAAACTCATCAGCATCGCGATCCCCCGCATCAGAGACTTCCGCGGTCTTCCGTCCACGAGCTTTCGATGGCAGGGGCAACTATGCGCTGGGCGTAAAAGAGCAGCTGATGTTCCCGGAAATCGAATTCGATAAAGTCGAAAAGGTTCGCGGTATGGATATTATCGTCGTCACCACCGCGAAGACGGACGAAGAAGCCCGCGAGCTCTTGACGCTCATGGGAATGCCGTTCAGCAAGTAAGGAGGAGAGGCAAAGTGGCAAAGAAAAGTATGATTTTAAAACAGCAGAGAGGCTCGAAATTCTCCACCAGAGAATACACCAGATGCCGCATCTGCGGGCGTCCTCATTCTGTACTCAGAAAATACGGCATCTGCCGTATGTGTTTTCAGAGAGCTTGCTTACAAAGGGCAGATCCCCGGCGTAAAGAAAGCTAGCTGGTAGAAGACTTTATAAAAGGAGGAACAAGTAAATGCCAGTTACGGATCCCGTAGCAGATATGCTCACACGCATTCGCAATGCGTTGGTCGTAAAAAGGATATCGTTGACATCCCGCTTCCAAAATGAAGGCTTCTATTGCTAGAATCATGTTGGATCAGGGTTTCATCAAAGGTTGTGAAATGGTAGAAGAGGGCGAACACCGATTCTCCGCATTAAGCTGAAATATGGCCCGGGTGGCGAGAAAGTCATCACCGGTCTCAAGAGAATCAGCAAGCCTGGTCTCCGCGTTCATGTGAGAAAGGATGAGATCCCCAAAGTCTTGAACGGCCTTGGCATCGCAATCATCTCCACAAGCTCGGGCATTATGACCGATGCAGACGCGAGAAAACAATCGGTTGGCGGCGAGGTACTCGCTTACATCTGTAACCGCTGTAAAATAATAAAGAGAGGTACGAAAAGGATATGTCAAGAATAGGCAGACTTCCTGTCGAGCTACCTGCAGGCGTTTCCGCTTCCTTGGAAAGGGCAACGTGCTTAAGGTGAAAGGACCGAAGGGTGAGCTGGCCCAGACGTTCAGTGGCGACATGGAAATTAAGGTCGAAGGCAATGTTATCACAGTGTCTCGTCCCTCGGATGAAAAACAGCATCGCGCACTTCATGGCCTTACTAGAGCGCTCATCGCCAACATGGTCAAAGGTGTGAACGAAGAATATGTAAAAGAATTGGAGATCGTGGGCGTGGGCTACCGCGCGCAGCTCTCCGGGAATAAACTCGTGCTCGGCGTTGGCTTTACGCATAACGTCGAAATCGAGGCAGAGGCTGGCGTTCGTTTTGAAGTGCCCTCGCAGACGAGTATTATCGTCCGGGGTATGGATAAACAACAGGTAGGCCAGGTTGCTGCAAATATTCGCAAAGTGAAAGAACCGGAACCCTATAAGGGCAAAGGCATTCGCTATAAGGGCGAATATGTACGCCGCAAAGAAGGCAAGACAGGAATGTAGGGGGAGGCTTTAGAGTATTATGATTAATAAAGTAGATAAAAAAATGCAATCCGTAAGGGCCGTCACCAGCGCATCCGCAACAAAGTAAGCGGAACTGCTGATCGCCCCAGAATGTGCGTGTACAGAAGCCTTAACAACATCTATGTGCAGCTCATCGACGACGTCGCCGGCAATACACTTGTAGCAGCGTCCACGATGGATACAGACATGGAAGCCGCTCAAAGAGATGACCAAGAAGGAAGCTTCTCGGGCAATCGGCGAAAAGGCAGCCAAGCTCGCACTGGAAAAAGGAATTAAGGAAGTCGTCTTTGACCGCGGTGGATATCTCTACACGGGCAGAGTCGCAGAAGTCGCAGACGGCGCCGTTCGGCCGGGCTGAAGTTATAAGGAGGGCAATAAGTTGCAACGCATTGATGCCAGCACACTGGATTTACAAGAAAGGCTTGTTGCCGTTAACCGTGTCGCCAAGACTGTAAAAGGCGGCAGAACCATGCGCTTTAGTGCTCTTGTTGTAGTAGGCGATGGCAATGGCCATGTCGGCTGCGGCCAGGGCAAAGCTGCCGAGATTCCCGAGGCAATTCGCAAAGCGGTTGAGGCGGCGAAGCGCAACATGGTGCATGTCTCCATAGAGGGCACAACCATTCCCCACGAGATCATCGGCAAGTTTGGCAGAGGCCATATCGTGTTGATGCCCGCTGCAAAAAGGTACCGGCGTTCTGGCCGGCGGCCCGGCGCGTGCGGTTATTGAGCTCGTCGGAATCAAGGATATCAAAACAAAATCTTATGGCTCGAACAACCCGATCAACTGCGTCAAAGCGACCATCGCCGGCCTGTCTCAGGTCAGAACGGCGGAGGAAGTTGCGAAGCTGCGCGGCGTTAGCGTCGAGCAGCTGAGATAGGAGGGCAATGATTATGAAACTAAAAGTTAAGCTCGTAAAGAGCACCATTGGTTGCCCCAAAGATCAGAAAGACACTGTCCGGGCGCTCGGTCTTAGAAAGATTGGCCAGGAAGTGATCAAGGAAGATAACGCTCCGATTCGCGGCCAGATTTTCAAAGTGAAACACCTGGTCTGCGTCGAAGAAGTTTAGGAGGGCAGAAGCGATGAAATTGCATGAATTAGCACCTGCCGAGGGCTCTAAGAAGTCCGCAGTCCGCGTTGGCCGTGGCAATGGCTCGGGATGCGGTAAAACTTCTGGCAGAGGCCAGAAGGGCCAGGGTTCCAGAAGCGGCGGCGGCGTTCGCCCCGGCTTCGAGGGCGGCCAGATGCCCCTCACCAGAAGAATTCCCAAAAGAGGCTTTACAAATATCTTCGCCAAAGTGTATACTACCATCAATGTAGAAGAGCTGGATGTCTTCGAGGATGGCACGCTTATAACCGCCCAGATCTTAAAGGATTGCGGCTTTATCAGCAAGGTAAACGACGGCATCAAGATCCTTGGCAAAGGCGAGCTCTCTAAGAAGCTGACCGTGAAGGCTGTGAAGTTTACGGCTTCCGCGAAGGAAAAAATCGAGGCTGCCGGCGGAACTGCAGAGGAGATATACTAATGTTTAAGACTTTGGGAAATGCCTGGAAAGTTGCAGATATCAGAAAAAGATCCTCTATACGCTGTTCATTCTCCTGATCTACCGGCTTGGCATTGTCATTCCGGCACCGGGTGTGAACGTAGCTTATATTGGGGAACAAGTCAATAACTATACAGCTCTCGGCTTTCTCAACATGCTCTCAGGCGGCGGCCTGGAGAGCATGTCCATCTTTGCGCTTGGAATCTCCCTACCTCAACGCTTCCATCATCATGAACCTGCTCACCGTGGCAATCCCTGCCCTGGAGCGCATGGCGAAGGAAGAAGAGGGCGGGCAGAAAAAAATCTCCGCTATCACCAGAATTGTGGCTGTCGCGCTGGCAATCGTGCAGGCTGTGGGTATTCTCCTCGGCATGGGCGCGAACGCTGTGCAGTCTACAGACATCTTTAACTATATCACCATTGTGCTCTGCCTCACGGCAGGGACCGCGTTTATCATGTGGCTCGGCGAGCGCATCAACGAAAAAGGCATTGGCAACGGCGTATCCCTCATCATCTTTGTGGGTATCGTAGCAGATTTGCCCAGTGAAATTATCGGGATGTTCTCCAGCGTGTTCAGCGGCCAGGCCAGCGTTTGGGGGCTTGTGGGGTATGTGCTGTTTGCAGCATTTACCATCACGGCCATCACCTTTGTGGATATGGGCGAGCGCAAAATCCCTGTCCAGTATGCAAAGCGTGTGGTGGGCAGAAAGATGTTTGGCGGCCAGTCCACGTATATTCCCATGAAGGTCAACCAGTCCGGCGTTATGCCGCTGATTTTCGCAATGACGTTCGTTCAGTTCCCGGGCATGATCGCCCAGTTCTGGCCGAACAGCGGGTTCTATCTGTGGTATAGCAAGTTCCTGGGAACGGGCAGCTGGCTGTACGCAATTGTGTACGCCTTGCTCATCATGTTCTTTACCTATTTCTATTCTCAGATCGCCTTTAACCCCATCGATGTCTCCAAGAACATGCAGCAGTACGGCGGCTTCATCCCGGGCATCCGCCCCGGCAAGCCCACTTCTGACTATCTTGCGAGCATTCTTTCTCGGCTGACGTTGTTTGGCGCGCTGTTCCTGGCTCTCGTGGCCGCAGTGCCCACCCTGTTCACGTTAATGGGAACGCAGTCGGCGTTTGGCGCAACCAGCTTGCTCATCATGGTGAGTGTGGCGCTGGAAACTTCCAAGACCTTGGAATCCCAGATGATGATGAGACACTACAAAGGCTTCTTGAAATAGGAGGAGACTTATGAATGTCATTTTACTCGGTCCTCCTGGGGCCGGCAAAGGCACAATGGCTGCCAAGATAAAAGAGCATTTCGGCTTCCTGCATCTCTCCACGGGGGATATGTTGCGTGCGGAAATGAAGAATGGAACGGAACTTGGCAAGATGGCCAAAAGCTATATTGACGAAGGGAAACTGGTTCCGGACAGCGTCATCATCGGCATGGTGAAAAACCGGCTGGAAAGCACGGAAGGGGGTATCCTCTTCGATGGCTTCCCGCGCACGGTGGAACAGGCGAAGGCGCTTTCGGAGATCGCGAAAATTGACGCGGTCATCAACCTGGATACGACGGTAGACGTCGTGGTCGGGCGTATCTGCTCCCGCAGGCTCTGCAAAGATTGCGGCGCGGTGTACAGCACTGCGTGGCATTCTGGCGATACCTGCGAGAAGTGCGGCGGCCCGCTCTATATCCGGGATGACGACACGGAAGAAACTGTGGTGAAGCGGTTTTCCGTCTATCAGGAGCAGACTGCTCCTCTCGTAGCGTTCTATGAGGCGCAGGGTTGCCTGTATACGATAGATGCGGATGGCGCTCCGGATGAGATTGCGCAAGAGATAGAGAAAACTCTTGAAGGGCTCGAAATCGGATGATCATCATAAAATCAGAAAAAAGAAATTGAAAAGATGCGGCAGGCGGGCAGAATAGCTGCCCGGGCAATGGAAAAAGTGCTGGCGGCGGTTCGCCCAGGGGTAACCACGGGCGAGCTCGATCGCATCGCATTTGATTTCATTATAGGGGCGGAGCGACGCCATCCTTCAAAGGATACGGCGGATTTCCCGGCTCTATCTGCGCATCTGTCAATGAACAGGTGGTGCACGGCATTCCCGGGCATCGCCGCTTAAAAGAAGGGGATATCCTAAGCGTCGATATGGGGGCGTATCTGCATGGTTTTCATTCAGATATGGCAAGAACCGTGGGCGTGGGGGAAATCTCTGCTGAGGCGCAAAGGCTCATTGATGTCACAAAAGAAAGCTTTTACCGCGGCATTGCCCAGGCAATTCGGGTAATCGCATCTACCACATTAGCAAAGCCGTGGAAGATTATGCCAAAGAGAATGGCATGGGCGTTGTAAAAAGAGCTCATTGGCCATGGCGTTGGGCAAAACCTGCACGAGGCTCCGGATGTTCCGAATTTTGTCGGGAGGATGAAGGGCCCGGTGCTGCGCGCCGGCATGACGCTGGCGGTAGAGCCCATGCTCACTTTGGGCAGTGCGCGGGTGGTTGAAGCGGACGACGGGTGGACGGTATCTACGGTGGACGGCAAATATTCCGGGCACTATGAGAACACCATCGCCATCCTGCCCGAAGGCCCCTGCGAGATTTTGACGGTGGCTGACTAAGATGATAAAAGCAATCGAAGTTGGAAGCATTTGTCTGGCCCGGGCCGGGCGGGACAAACAGAAGTATTTTGTGGTGTCGGAAATCTTGGAAGGCGAGTACGTCCACATCGTAGATGGCCGGACACGCAAGCTCGCAAAGCCAAAACGTAAAAAGAGGATGCACCTTCGCCCTTGCGGCGCGGTGAGCGAAGAGCTCAAAACGGCGCTGCAAAATGGTCAGGCGCTGGATGCGCGGGTGCGGGAAGCTTTGGCAATAGCAAAGGAGAGTTGAACTTGTCGAAAAGTGATGTTATCGAAGTACAAGGCGTCGTGACGGATACGTTTCCCAATGCCGCTTTCGAAGTGGAGCTAGAGAACGGGCACAAAGTGTTGGCGCATATTTCTGGAAAGCTGCGCATGAATTATATCCGCATTCTTCCGGGCGATAAGGTTACCGTGGAGCTTTCTCCTTACGATTTATCGAGAGGTAGAATCACCTGAGAGGCAAAACTAACGAGCGGCTCAAAAATATGCAAAAGCAATGGCTTTTGGCTAAAAAAGCCGGTTTTTGTGTGAAAATTGAAGAAAAAGCATTGCAATTTCCCAAGATAACAGATAAAATATAAGGTGCGCTTGTGTTCACAATTTGAGCGCATTAGAGAAACGGGGATGCACTAAGAGGAAATCTTAGGATAAGCACCCTATTGTCATCTCTAAAAAATAGGAGGTAGAAAAATGAAAGTCAGACCGTCTGTAAAGCCGATGTGCGAGAAGTGCAGAGTCATCAAACGCCACGGGAAAGTTATGGTCATCTGCTCTAACCCCAAGCACAAACAGAGACAGGGCTAAACGTCATTTTGATAAGAAGTGCGGCTTGTTCGCGCAGCGGCTGTACGGGCCTTACCCGCCCGTATTTGCGTATACACGCTCACCTTATTATAAAATCATATCGTAATAAGAACCGGAGGTAAAAGGTTAAATGGCACGTATTGCTGGGGTAGACTTACCCAGAGATAAACGCATTGAAATCGGCCTGACCTATGTTTATGGCATCGGGCTAAAATCCTCGCAGGAAATCCTCGCCGCCACCGGGGTGGACCCGGATATCCGGGTGAGAGATCTTTCTGAGGACGATGCTGCGAAAATCAGAGAATATGTTGATAAACACTACCATGTAGAGGGGCGATCTCAAAAGAGAGGTCAGCTTAAATATTAGGCGTCTCATGGAAATTGGCTGCTATCGTGGCGTTCGCCACAGAAGAGGCCTACCTGTGCGCGGCCAGGCAACGAAAACCAATGCCCGCACCAGAAAAGGCCCGAAGAAGACCGTAGCGGGCAAGAAGAAGTAGGGGGATAAGTAAATGGCAAAAGCAGTTACAAGCAGAAAGCGCAGAGAAAAAAGAATATTGAGCGCGGCCAGGCACATCCGCTCCTCCTTCAATAACACGATTGTGACGATGTCGGATATGCAGGGCAATGCTCTTTCTCAGTCCAGCTCTGGAGCTCTTGGTTTCAGCGGCTCGAGAAAATCCACTCCGTTTGCGGCCCAGATGGCTGCGGAGACAGCTGCGAAAGCAGCGATGGAGCACGGCATGAAGACGGTTGAGGTTTATGTGCGCGGCCCGGGATCTGGCAGAGAAGCGGCTATCCGTGCTCTTCAGACGGCAGGCCTCGAAGTTACGCTGATCAAAGACGTCACGCCGATTCCGCATAACGGCTGCCGTCCGCCCAAGCGCAGAAGGGTTTAGGAGGTATTCATTATGGCAAGATATACAGGTCCTGTATGCCGCCTTTGCCGCAGAGAAGGCTGCAAACTGTTCCTCAAAGGGACAGATGCTTCTCGGAAAAGTGTGGTTTTGTAAAGCGCCCGGTTGCCCCGGGACAGCATGGCCAGGGAAGAAAAAAGCTTCTGAATATGGCATTCAGTTAAGAGAAAAGCAGAAAGTAAAAAGAGCCTATGGCATGAGCGAAAAGCAGTTCCGCAGCTATTTCGAGCTGGCCACCAAGCAGAGAGGCGTCACCGGCGCTTACATGCTGATGCTCTTAGAGCTTCGTCTGGATAACGTAGTTTACCGCATGGGCGTGGGCGATTCCCGCGCGCAGGCAAGACAGTTTGTCCTGCATGGCCATATTACGGTAAATGGCAAGAAGGTAGATATCCCTCCTACAGAGTTTCGGTTGGTGATGTCATCGCCGTCAAGGCCAAGAGCGCGGGTACAGAGCGCTTCAAGCAGATCGCGGAGCAGGCGGGTAAGCCGGTTCCCAAGTGGCTCCAGGTTAGCGAGGGCGGCCTTTCGGCCAGCGTTGCAACGCTACCTGAGAGAGATGATATGGACTTGACCATTGAAGAGCACTTGATCGTCGAGCTGTATTCTAGATAACAATAGTTCGAACCGCAACTAACTTTAAGGAGGGTTTTTCGTACATGTTGGAAATTGAAAAGCCGAAGATCGAATGCACTGAGCACAACGCTGACAGAAGCTATGCGAGATTCGTGATGGAGCCTTTGAACGGGGCTTTGGAACCACGCTTGGCAACTCTCTTAGAAGAGTTCTGCTCTCCTGCCTTCCTGGCGTAGCGGTGACTAAAATTAAGATCGACGGAGTGTTGCATGAGTTTTCTACGATTCCCGGCGTACGGGAAGACGTCACAAACATCGTGCTTAACCTTAAAGGATTGCGCGCAAAGCTGTATTCTGACGAGCCCAAGACGCTCAGTATTGACGTTGTAGGCCCGAAGGAAGTTACTGCTGCGGATATTTCTCTGGATTCCGACGTGGAAATTGTAAAATCCGGATCTTCATATCGCGACACTGGACGACAACGCTGCCCTCACCATGGAAATCACCTTGGCGCACGGCAGAGGGTATGTCCTTGCGGATAAGAACAAGGAGGCAGAGATGCCCATTGGCGTAATTCCGCTCGACTCGCTGTACACCCCGTAACCAAGGCGAACTTCACGGTGGAGAATACGCGCGTCGGCCAGATTACGGACTTTTGACAAGTTGACGCTGGACGTCTGGACAGACGGTTCCATTCCGGCGGATGAGGCAGTCTCCTTTGCGGCAAAAATTCTCACGGAGTATCTAAGCCAGTTTGTCGGGCTTGCGGATCATGTGGGAGACGTCGAAATCATGGTGGCCAAAGAGGATGCGAAGAAAGAAAAATCCTCGAGATCACCATTGAAGAGCTGGATTTGTCCGTGCGCTCGTACAACTGCCTAAAGCGCGCAGGCATCAACACGATCGAAGAGCTCATCAAAAGAACGAAGAAGAAATGATGAAGGTCAGAAACCTGGGTAGAAAATCTCTGGAGGAAGTCCAGCAGAAGCTTGCGACCCTGGGGCTAAACCTTCGTCAGGATGATTAATCTGTAGCTAGGAGGCACACATGAAGGTGGCAAACTATACCAAATTAAACATGGCCTCGGGCCTGAGAAAGTCTGTTCTCAGAAATCAGGTGACTGCTCTTCTATGGAGCGGCAGAATCGAGACGACGCAGGCAAAGGCAAGAGAGGTCCGTCGGATCGCTGAGAAAATGATTACCAAGGCGATGAAGCAGTATAAGAATACAGTAACTGTCACGAAATCCGTTAAGGACGATAAGGGCAATATTGTAGAGAAGGAGTTCGTAAACGATGCTCCGGAAAAGCTGGCAGTCAGACGCCAGATGCTCTCTTATCTTTATAACGTCCAGCCCGAAAAGCTGGAAAAAGAGAGCAAATACAAATACAATCAGCGCACAGGGGATGTCAACTATCCCGTTGTGGAAAAAAAGTATTTCGGGAGGTTGCTCCCAAGTACGCGGCCAGGGCAGAGTCTTTGGGCCAGGGCGGCGGGTATACCCGCATTGTCAAGATGGGGCCGAGACGCGGCGACGCTGCGGAAATGGTGATTCTTGAACTGGTCTAATTGCCAGAGAGGGGCTTTGGGGGCGGAACGCTCTCAGAGCCCCTTTTATAATAGGCCAGCAAGGCCGGGCGATTAGCCGCAAGGAGAAAAAAATGGAAAATATCTTGGAGGCGGAGGCTCTAAAGTTCGCCTATGTTTCAGAAGAAGAGACCTATCATTTTGCTTTAAACGGCATTGATCTTGTGATTCCAGAAGGGCAGTTTGTCGTGATCTTGGGGCATAACGGCAGCGGAAAATCCACCTTTGCCAGGCTGGTAATGCTCTTAGTGTGCCCACATCCGGAATGCTTAAAGTCGCGGGGATGGACACATCAAAAAGAGGAGAATCAGCTGGAGGTTCGCAAGAATGCCGGCATGGTTTTCCAAAATCCGGACAATCAGCTGGTGGCCACCGTGGTGGATGAGGAAGTGGCCTTCGGCCCGGAAAACCTCGGCGTGCCTCGGGAAGAGATCTTAAAGCGCGTGCAAGAGTCCCTTGAAATGGTGGGCATGGAGCAATATAAAAGCGCGCCCCGCACATGCTTTCCGGCGGGCAGAAGCAGCGCATTGCCATCGCCAGCACGCTGGCCATGCACCCGAAGATGATCATCTTTGACGAGGCCACAGCTATGCTCGATCCCAAGGGGCGGCAGGACGTCATCGATATCATCCACAAATTAAATGCTGAAGGCATGACGATTTTGCTCATTACGCACTTCATGGAAGAGGCGGTGGACGCCGACCAGGTGGTCGTGATGAACAATGGATTTTTGCTGAAAAAAGGCGTGCCTGAAGAGATTTTCTTTGACGAGGCGCTGCTGGCCGAAGCGGGGCTGTTGCCGCCGTTTGCCGCGCAGCTTTCCATGGACTTAAAAAGGCCGGCGTGGCCATTGACCCTGCGCTCACAAGAGAGGAGCTGGCGGAAGAGCTATGTCGATTGCAGTAAAGAACCTTTCCTATACCTATATGCCGGGCACTCCTTTTGAACACAAGGCACTAAAGAATGTGAGCTTTGAGATTGCGGATGGCGAATTTGTGGGCATCATCGGCCATACGGGGAGCGGCAAGAGCACGCTCATTCAGATTATCGGAGGGCTTTTTGAAGGGCGCGGAGGGGCAAGTGCTCATCAACGGCGTGGATTACCTGACCAAAAAAGGCCGATAAAAAACAACTGCGCCACACGGTGGGGGTGGTGTTTCAATACCCGGAATATCAGCTGTTTGAAGAGACAGTGGAAAAGGACGTGGCCTTTGGCCCGCGCAAGATGGGCGTACCCGAGAGCGAGATTGTAAACCGGGTGCGGGTGGCGTTGGAGCATGTGGGCATCGATTACGACCTTTATAAAGATAAGTCTCTTTTCGCTCTCCGGCGGGCAAAAGCGCAAGGTGGCGATTGCGGGGGTGCTGGCGATGGAGCCTTCTATCCTCATCATGGACGAGCCCATTGCGGGGCTGGACCCGATGGGCCGGGAGAGCTTTATGCAGCTCACACGGAGCCTGAACGAAGTGGGCATTACGATTTTAATGATCTCGCACAACATGGACAACCTTGCAGAATATGCCGGCAGAGTGCTGGTGATGAATAAGGGCGAACTTGTCCTAAATGGCACGCCGGCGGAAGTTTTCGCGGAGGAAGAGCTGCTTTTGAGCGCAGGGCTAGACCTGCCGGAGGCGGGCAAGCTGGCGCGATTGCTGCGGGAGCGGGGCATGGATATTCCCGCTGGAATCACTCGCTATGAGCAAATTCTTTTGCTTGCTAAAAAGAGCGGTCAGGGGGTGGGCAGTAATGCAAAACGTCGCGATGGGGCAATATTTCCCCGGAACTTCTCTCATGCACCGGCTGGATCCCCGTATCAAGCTGCTGCTCACCGTTGCTGTAATTGTGCTCATCTTCTTTGTGCACACATACTGGGGATATCTCGCGGTATTGGCGCTGCTGCTCTTCTCTGTGTTGTGCTCGGGAATTTCGATTAAGTTTGTATTCAAGGGCATCAAGCCCATGTGGTTTGTCATTCTGCTGACTTTGTGATGAACCTGTTTTTCCTCACGGGGGAGAACATTTTATGGCAATGGGGGTTTGTGAAAATCTACTGGGAGGGCCTAGATAAGGCGATTGAGCTGGCCATTCGGCTGATTCTGCTTGTCATGTGTTCCACGATTTTGACGCTCACCACTTCGCCCAAGGAGATTACGGACGCGCTGGAGAGCCTGCTTCGGCCGCTCAATGTGGTGCGCTTTCCGGTGCATGAGATGGCGCTGATGATGAGCATTGCGCTGCGGTTTATTCCCACGCTCATGGAGGAGACCGATCGCATCATGAAGGCGCAGACCGCCCGGGGGCATCGTTTGACTCGGGCTCGCTGCTGGATAAGGCAAAAGGGATGATCCCGATTTTGGTGCCGCTCTTTGTCAGCGCATTTAAGCGGGCGGACGAGTTGGCGCTGGCCATGGAGGCGCGGTGCTATCACGGCGGCCTGGGCCGCACCCGCATGAAGGTATTCCATATCCGCTTCCGAGATTATGCGGCGCTGGCACTCTTTGCCGGGCTCTGCGTGTTTATCGGGTTTGGGTTTTAGCATGAGAGTCAAGCTGATTGTGGAATACGAGGGCACAGCCTACTCGGGATGGCAGGTGCAGAAAAACGGCCCCTCCATTCAGGGAGAGCTGGAGCGGGCGCTTTACGAGGCCACCGGTGAGGCGCGGCGGATGACCGGCGCCGGGCGGACGGATGCCGGCGTGCATGCGCTGGGGCAATGCGTGCATTTTGATACGGAGGCCGCAATTCCGGCGGATAAGTTCAGCTTTGTGCTCAACCGGCTGCTGCCGCCGGATATCCGGGTGCGGGAGTCCTGCGCGGTTTCGGAAAATTTTCACGCCCGCAAATCTGCCCGGGGCAAGCATTACCGCTATGCCATCTATAACGGGCGGCACAATTGTGCCATCGGCAGGCAATGCTGCGCGCATGTGCCCACGCCGCTGGACGAAGCGGCCATGAGCCGAGCGGCGAAGTTTCTTGTGGGAGAGCATGATTTTAACGCCTTTAAGGCCGAGGGAAGCAACCTTGTGGGCACGGTGCGGACGGTTTTTTCGCTCGAAGTGCGCCGGGAAGGGCAGATGGTGTACCTCGATATTGCGGGCAATGGGTTTTATATAATATGGTGCGCATCATTGCGGGCACGCTCATGGATGTGGGCAAGGGAAAGTATCCGCCGGAGCAGGTGAAGGAGATTTTAGAGAGCCGAGACCGCACGAAAGCTGGACCCACTGCAGTGGCCCGGGGCTTCTCATGGCGGAAGTATTCTACGAATGAGGCGTTTTTGCGGCAAACTTAGGAGAAATTGGGAAAATCCCTTGACAGAGGGGTTTTACTCGGATAAAATATAGTGTGCACGGATTTTTGCACTAGCCCCGTAAAAATTTGTGTGTGAAACCACTAAAAAATAGGAGGAATGCCTCATGAAGACATATATGCCTTTTATGGCGAGATTGAGAGAAAATGGTATGTCGTCGATGCGCAGGGGAAAACCCTTGGCCGCCTGGCAAGCCAGGTTGCTGCGATTTTGATGGGCAAGAACAAGCCCACCTACACGCCCAGCATCGATACCGGCGATTATGTGATCGTTGTAAACGCAGACAAGCTGGTGCTTACCGGCAAGAAACTGGAGAATAAAGTATACCGCTCTTACACGGGGTACCGCGGCGGCCTGAAGGAGACAAAATATAAGGATCTGATGGCAAACAAGAGCGATTTCGCTTTCGAGAAGGCAGTGGAGAGAATGATGCCCAAGAACAAAATCGGCACGCAGATGTTCTCGAAATTGTTTGTCTACAAGGGCAGCGAGCATAAGCACGCAGCACAGTGCCCTGTAGCGCTCGACCTGTAAACGGAGGTATTAAACGATGGCAAAAGAGCAGTTCCTGGGAACAGGCAGAAGAAAAAATCAATCGCCAGAGTCCGCCTCGTTGCGGGAAATGGCAATATCAAAGTAAACCATAAAGAGCTGGAAGAGTTTTTTGGTTATGAGACGCTTCGCATGCTCGTCCGTTCGCCTCTGGAGCTCACCGAGCGCCTCGGCAGCTACGACGTCATTGCTACGGTGCATGGCGGCGGCTTTACCGGCCAGGCCGGCGCAGTGCGCCACGGCATTGCCCGCGCTCTTATCAAGGCAGAGCCGGATTTGCGCGGTCAGGTGAAAGCGGCAGGCTTCCTCACCAGAGACCCGAGAATGAAGGAGAGAAAAAATACGGCCTCAAAGCCGCAAGAAGAGCTCCCCAGTTCTCCAAGAGATAATTTATTGTCTATCAAAGCCCCGAGAGAAATTCTTTGGGGCTTTTCTTATTGAAAAATTTTGTATCTCCAAACGGAAACGTAATGAAACAAGCCCGGCGCGGGTAAGATAGAAAAGGGAAGAAACTGGCCTTTCAAAACCCGCGCCATTTTGGACAATTGAGGCTGACTGTGATATAATAACCCAAAATAAAAAACAAGGCGCGAAAAAGGAGCGGCGATGTACGATGTTTTAGTGATTGGCGCGGGCCCGGCTGGGCTTACGGCTGCCATCTACGCAGCCCGCAGCGGACTTGGCGTTGTAGTTGTGGAAAAACAGGTGCCGGGCGGGCAGATTGCCTACACGCACCAATTAGAGAATTATCCCGGGTTTGCAGAAGGCATTTCCGGCGGAACGTTTTCCGAGCAGCTAAAGGAACAGGCGGAGCGCTTTGGCGCAAAAGTGGTCTCGGATGAGATTTTGTCTGTGGATTTTTCCCAAGAGAGCAAAAAAAGCTGTGGGCAGGGCGGAGCGCTATGAAGCCAGGGCGGTTATTTTGGCCATGGGCGCCGCGCCCCGAAAACTGGGGCTTGCCGGGGAAGACGGCATGGTGGGCGCTGGGCTTTCTTACTGCGCGACTTGTGACGGCGCATTTTTTAGAGACAAAGATACCATTGTCATCGGCGGGGGAGACACGGCCTTTGAGGACGCGTTGTATCTCTGCGATATTGCAAAAAAGCGTGACGCTGGTGCATAGAAGGCAGGAATTTCGGGCGCAGGAATATCTTATAAATAAAGCGAAGGAAAAAAGAAAACCTGACCATGCTGCTGGGCTACCGGCCCAAGGCGCTGGAGGGCGCGCTTGGGTTTGAGGCAATCCTGCTGGAAAACGCGGAGACCGGCGAGGAGAAGCGGTTGGCGGGAGACGGGCTGTTTGTGGCCATTGGCCGGATTCCGGATACGGGCATTTTGCAGGGGCAGATGGCGCTCGACAAGGCGGGATATCTTCCGTCGCCCGAGGACACGAAAACCGAAATCCCCGGGGTATTCGCGGCGGGGGATGTGCGGGCAAAGGCGCTGAGGCAAGTGGCGACTGCGGTTTCGGATGGCGCGGTGGCGGCGGAGCAGGCACGGAATTTCTAAACCGATAAAAAACGAGGTGTGATATGGGAAGACTGTTTGGCACAGACGGCGTGCGCGGCGTCGCCAATGAAAAAAATTAAGCTGCGAGCTGGCGTTTCAATTGGGGCAGGCGGCGGCAAAGGTGCTTACAAATGAAGTGCATAAGGCGCGAATCCTCATTGGCAAAGACACCCGGATTTCCGGGGATATGTTAGAAAGCGCGCTCATCGCGGGCATTTGCTCTGCGGGGGCCGAGGCTTGCACGCTGGGCGTTATCCCGACCTCGGCTGTGGCGCATTTAACGCGGCATTATGAGGCGGACGCAGGAGCGGTGATCAGCGCTTCGCACAACACGGTGGAATATAACGGCATCAAGTTTTTTAACCCAAGGGGCTATAAGCTGGCGGACGCCATTGAGGACGAGATTGAAAGGCTTGTGCAGAATGGCATCGGTTCTGCGCTGCCCACAGGGCTTAGCGTAGGGCGGCGGGTGCGCATGAAAAATGCGCCCAAGGACTACGAGGATTTTCTTGTGGAGACGGCGGCGGTTCGGCTGGACGGCATTAAAGTTGTGCTGGACTGCGCCAACGGCGCCTCTTCCGCGCTGGCGGCAGAGGTTTTCACCCGGCTGGGCGCAGAGGTTTTTGCGCACTACAGCATGCCGGACGGCACGAATATCAACGACAATTGCGGCTCCACGCATCCTGGAAATTTGCAGATTTTGGTGAGCGAATATGGCGCGGACGTAGGCCTGGCGTTTGACGGCGATGCGGACCGGCTCATCGCGGTGGACGAATTTGGCCGCATCATCGATGGCGACAGGATTATGGCCATCTGCGCGATAGATATGAAGGAGCGCGGCTGCCTCAAGAAGAACACGCTGGTGGCCACGGTGATGAGCAACCTTGGGCTCGAGCTTTCGCTGAAGCCCCAGGGCATTGAGCTTGTGAAAACCGGGGTGGGGGATCGCTATGTGCTGGAGGAGATGCTGGCATCTGGCTATAATTTTGGCGGGGAGCAATCTGGGCATCTAATTTTCCTCGACCACAACACCACGGGCGACGGATTTTATCCGGCCTCCAATTGCTCGGCGTGATGAAGCGCAAGGGTAAATCCCTTTCCGAGCTGGCCAACGCTGTGGAGATTTTTGCCGCAGGTGCTGGTAAACGCCAGGGTGAGCGAAGAAAAGAAGTTCGACTACGACAAAGACGAGGAGATTGTAAGCGAGATTGCGCGGCTGGAAGCACAGATGGCCGGGCAGGGCAGAGTGCTCATCCGTACTTGGTACAGAACCGCTGGTGCGCGTGATGATAGAGGGCAAGGATAAGGCGGCGATTGGCTCACAGGCAGTGAAGATTGCCAAACTTATCGAACAGAAGCTAGGAGGAAAATAGAATATGTGCGGGATTGTCGGCTATATCGGCGATAGAGACGTTTTATCCGTTTTGGTAAAGGGATTAAAGAAACTGGAGTATCGCGGCTACGACAGCGCGGGCGTGGCGTTTATCCGGGGCGGCAAGATGCAGGTGGTAAAGGCCAAGGGACGGCTGAAAAGCTGGAGGAAAAACTGGCAGGCGCGTCGGCCGAACACACGCTGGGCATCGGGCATACCCGTTGGGCAACCCACGGCGAGCCTTCGGACGTGAACTCGCACCCGCATACCAATACTGCCGGGGATTTGGCAGTGGTGCACAATGGCATCATCGAAAACTTCGCTAAGCTCAAGAGCTGGCTTACGGGGAAGGGCATCGCGTTTGTTTCGGATACGGACACGGAAGTGGTCGCGCATCTTGTGAACTACTATTACGAGGGCGACCTCAAAAGCGCGGTGATGCGGGCCATCAAGATGCTGGAAGGCTCGTATGCCCTGGGCGTGGTGAGCGAGAAGGAGCCGGGCAAGATTGTCGCGGCAAGAAAAAGACAGCCCGCTGGTTGTGGGCCTGGGCGAGGGGGAAAATCTCGTGGCATCGGATTTCCCGGCGCTTTTGGAATACACGAGAAATGTATATCTCCTGGAGGATAAGGAAGTTGCTGTCATTGAGAAAACAGCGTAGAAGTTTTTGACGAGTATGGCAACAAGGTCGAGAAGCAGCCGTTTACCGTGGATTGGGATGTTTCCCAGGCGGAAAAAGGCGGCTATGAGCATTTCATGATGAAGGAGATTCATGAGCAGCCCCGGGCGCTTTACGACACGCTCATGACCCGGGTGCGGGAGGGCAGGCTGGATTTATCCGAAATTCACATCACCGACGAGTTCATGCGGGATATCGACGAGATACTCATTGTGGCCTGCGGCAGCGCATACCATGCGGGAATTTTGGGCAAATACGTCATCGAGAAGCTGGCGAGAGTTCCGGTGTCGGTAGACGCGGCTTCGGAGTTCCGGTACCGCAGCCCGATTTTAAAGCCCAGCCAGCTGGTGGTGGTCATCAGCCAGTCCGGCGAAACGGCGGATACGATTGCCGCGCTGCGGGAGGCCAAGCGGCACGGGGTAAAAGTTGTGGCGATTACCAACGTCAAGGGCAGCAGTATTTCCCGGGAAGCGGACGCCACGATGTACACCCAGGCTGGGCTGGAAATCGCGGTGGCGACCTCCAAAGGATACAGCACGCAGGTCATGTGTTTATACATGATGGCGCTGGAGCTGGGGCGCATTCACGGCACGCTGACAGCGGAGGAATATGACGCGCTTTTGGGTGAGCTCAAGCGGCTGCCCGAGCTGGCGGCAAAGATTTTAGAGGACGAGACAGCTGTGCAGCATCTGGCCTCCCAAAGGTATATGGATGAACATGAATTTTTCATCGGCCGGGGGCATGGACTATGCGCTCATGCTCGAGGGTTCGCTCAAGCTAAAGGAGCTCTCGTATATCCATTCCGAGGCGTATCCTTCGGGCGAGCTCAAGCACGGGCCGATTGCGCTCATCGAGCAGGGCACGCTGGTAATGGCGCTGGCGACGCAGGAGCCGCTCATGGAAAAATCCTCTCCAACTTCAAAGAGGTGAAGGCGCAGGGGAGCGTATGTTGTAGCGGTGGTGCAGGAGCACCATAAGGGCATGCTGGAAGGGGAAGTGGACCTTGTGCTCACGATTCCCGATGCGGGCGATATGTTTGCGCCGTTGCTCGCGGTGTTGTTCTATCAGCTCTATGGCTACTACACCGCAGTCTTTAAGGGCTGCGACGTCGATAAGCCCAGGAACCTCGCAAAATCTGTCACAGTGGAATAAACCAAAACCCGGAAGAGATTCCGGTTTTTTGTATAAAAATGCGTTCTGGCATGATGCGGGAAAGACAGGCATAAACTTAACCGGGAGGTGGAACGCATGGCAGAGAAACAAATTTTAGCGCTCTCGGCAAGTCCCGGGCGTTTTACGGTTGGAATATGGCGGACAGCTTGATTTTCTGTGGAATCTCCGGCATATCTCAGGGATGCGGAGCTTTGGCTGCTATTTTCAGACGAGGAATGGAGCATTTTGCCCAACTGCCAGGGGAGTGCCCGCTGCCACAGCGCCGAGTGCAGGCGGCGGCAGTAGCCCGGGATGGCGCGTTTGTGATGACCGGGGTCGGGCGGATTTTGCCGCGGCAAAATCCGCCTGCTTTACGCGGCAGGAAAAGGCGCGGCTCAAAGCGCTGGAAGTGCAGGCGGTAGCCCGGGCTTCTATACAAAGGGAAAAGAGAGAGAACCAGGAACAGCAGGCGCGGGCAGCAGCGCAGGGGCGCGAACAAGAACAGGTGAGAGTGGCGGCCGGAGAGCCGGGGCAAGCGACGACCAAAGAGTGGGCGCAGACGAAAGCGACATGGACAGGAAAGCAGGAGCAGCCAGAAGCGGCATCGATGCGAGACCGGCGGGGGCGGCCGGAAGCTGCATTGGAACAAAAAGGAACAGAAGCAAGCGGAGGCCAGAGAGCCGGGGCGGGGGAGGCTATCTGGAAAAAGCCAGCATGCCGCGGCCGGCAGAGCCTATGCGAGCGCAGGGGGGAATGGGAAGAGGAAGGGGATTTTTCATTGCCCGTGCCCGAGGTGGTTTCCGCCGCGGCGCTGAGCGAGCTGCGCCGCGCGGCAGAGCCGGAGCGGCCCGCAGAGAAGAAGGAAAAGGCGCGGGAACAAATGGAAGGGCGCCTAGAGGAATGTTCGGCGGCTACCCCGTAGAGCCGCCGGTAGCAGTGCGAGAGGAAGAAGCTCCGCAAAGCCAACGAGATGTGGAGCCGCCATCCACTCGGAGGGGCTTTTTCCAGCGCTCGAGAAAATGGGGGGAAGAGGAGCCGCAAAAATCCGCCCGCAGAGGGCGGCGGATGCTGCCCCAAAAAGAAAGCGCCGCGCACCAGGTGTTTTGAGCGCAAGGAGAGCGAGGTCTCGCCTTTCCCCAAAATTTTTCCTTCATCTCACTGGATGAAAATAGAATACCCAGCTTATCCGGGCAGGGGGCATTACCTCGTGGGAGAGATCTACCAGGGGCAGAATTGTGCGGCAAAGGCGCTGGCAGTGCCTGGGCGATATGCGCTCAACCCGCCGGCCTGGCTCAAAGGGTTTGAGACCTACCTTGAGGATGGCGAGGGCCAGGGGTATTGGCTGCTATTTCAAGATGATGCAGGAAAGCCTTTGCCCATTGCACAGGTTTTAGAGATTTACGGAAGAATGCTGACATTTTTGGTTAGAATATCGTGGTAGGAATAGCAATACCTGCGGCCATAGTCTTCCAGCTGCACATAGACAGTGAAAACATCGCCGTATAGTCCCTCTAAGACGCCCCGGGTATCCAGAATTTTATTGCGTTCGCCGCGCACATGCAGCCGCACGGTTTGCCCTTGGCAGGCTTCCAGCGTACGCCGGATGGTGGATAACTGATTTTCATAGAGCCTCCTTGGTTTTTCTACCCATAGGATTGCCCAAGAGGAACCAAAATATGCCAAAGGACAAAAAATGGAGCCGCCTGCCCTCCGTTTCCGGGATTTTGCAGGGGCTCCAATTGTATAATTTCATCAAAGGCAAATCATCCATTTTCTATTCCATATGCACGAATTTTAAGTTTATGCATAAAGTTATCAACATTATCCACAACATATGCACAAAATTCGGTGGGATTGGCACTTTTTTGTGGATGTTTTTGTGGGATTCTCCACAAAAGCACTTTTTATTCATTGTTTCGACATATTTAGAAAATTGGCTGCATGTATAAATGTGAAGTAAAATGTAAAATTGAAGTGTTATGCAGTCTGCTCCAGCATAAGCCTGTCAGCAATCAGCGCAATAAACTCACCGTTTGTGGGCTTGTCGTTTTTGCCATAGATGTTATAGCCAAAAATCGAGTTGAGGTTCTCGATCTTACCTCTGGTCCAGGCGACTTCAATGGAATGGCGAATCGCTCGTTCGACTTTGCTCGCAGATGTATCGAAATGCGCGGCAATGGCGGGATACAACTCTTTTGTAATGCTGTTGATGATTTCCGGCGTATGGATGACAATTTTAATTGCTTCGCGCAGATACTGGTACCCTTTGATATGTGCAGGAATGCCGATGGTGAGGAAAATGCTCGTGATTTTTCGTCGAGAGATTTGCTCTGCACCACTTTTTGCTGCCCGAAACCTCGCGCATGCTGAAAAGATCAAGCAGGCGTTTATAGACGAGATCCATGTTAAAAGGCTTGACCATGTAATACTTAGCGCCCAGTTCCAATGTGCGGGTGATGAGCCCCTCGCTACCCAAGGCAGAGAGCACAATGGTCTCGGGCATTTTCCCATACTGACCGCTGGCCAATCGCTCCAAAAGCAAAAACCATCCGATTCCGGCATGATGAGGTCGGTAATCAGGGCAGTGGGCTGCGCGCTCTGTACGAGCTGAAGCGCAATTTCTGCATTTTCGGCAACGCCTACTACTTCGACCTCGGGCTGTGCGTCCATGAAGGTTCGAAGACTGTCCAACATCTTGTTGTCCTCGGCAATGAGCGACCTAATTCTCTCTGACATTTTCCTTTGATTCCTCTTTCTTGATATTTTAAAAAAGCAATAAATATAATTTCCATTTTATGTAAAAATTGTTAAAGAATGGGGACAAGCTCATTATATCATAGTCGCAAACGAACACAAGTCATTTCAGTGGGGAGAATTTGTAAAAGGTGTATTTTTGTGACAAATGGGTACCTTTTTTTAAAAGAATTGAACAAAAACTATAGAATGGATATTCATTTTTCTGGATAAAAAGGGAGAAAGAAAGGAAATGATGCAGAAGTCAAAAAGCGGCGACTATGCAGAATTTGCAACAAAAGGCCGGAAGGACGCTTCCTTCCGGCAAATTTTTTAGGAATGTTTCCTTTATAACAAATTTGTATGCCCAGATAGATGAGAAGCGCAGGAATCGCCACGAGCGCTAACAAGAGCAACAAACTTCGCGACAGGGAGGAAGGCGCCAAATTCGAGCCGGACAATGTTTTGACGGGAATATTCAGGTTGTTTTCGATAGGGCTCAAGTATTCCAACACCTGGCTTAGCAGCGTGCGGTTGCCGGGAACCGAAAGGCCTCGGCCAGTGACGAGGGAACTGCTCGTGATAAGCACCAGGCGAGACTGACCGCTCTGCGGCGGCGGCGCCTACAAGGAAAGCCCCGGAGGCATCGCCCTCGGAGGGGCGCAGATTTTGCAAGCCCGAGGAGAGCTTTTTTCTCATAGCAGGAGGAATCTGTGCGCAGTAGCTCGGAAACGGAGATCTGGTTGGAGCCCGCCAGCACTTCGATGGAGGACATTTCGCTGAGCACGACGCTTTGATGCGCAGACCTTAACTCTTCTGTGAGCACATGGGGCAGAGCGCGCACGGACATGGAGGTCGCCCGGAGATTGATTTTAGAGGGATCTGAGCTGACTATCAGGTTTTTTCTTGACGGATAGGCCGTACTGTGCCAGCAGGCTTTCAAACCGGGGCAGGGGGTCCACGTAAATTTGCATCACACCGTGCTCAGAGCTAAAGGAGGCGTTCTCCATCAAGAAGAGCGCCCGGCCTCCAAGCGATAAGAACGCCCGCAGCGCGACATACTCGCTCTCGGTGAGATCCGTTTTGGGCGCGGCAATGAGCAGGATATCCGTGGAAGGGTTGAGGGTATAACTTGTCAGATCGCAATTGAGCACGCTGAAATTTCTGGCCTCGAACATGCTGGAGAAGCCGGAGAGATCCGCAAGTTTGAGCTCGTTATGCCCGGTGAGGGCGCAAATTTGCAAAAACGCGCCTCTATCGATGCCCAGAATCGCAGAGGTGATTTTGGCCTCTGCTTTGAGCGCCACGGGATGTGGCTGGCATCCATGCGATACAGCTCGTCATCCCCGATAAAGCGGAACATCGAGCCATCCTCGGAGGCGATGACCACGCCGGTGGCATCGTGGCTTAGAGAAAATTGCCGGGCGACGGTATCTGCCGGAAGATTTTTCAGATGCACTTTGGGGATTTGGCAGCGTAATTGCCGAGCAGCTGCTGGATGATAGGATCGCTATTTCCTGGGGAATACACAGGGTAAAGATAGATTTCATTGGTGAGCTCCGAGAGCACGGATCGGCTATCGTCTGAAAGCGTATAGATGTGATTGGCGCTCAGGTCCGTGCTAAAACCGAGCCGGTTTTCCAACGCCACCAGCCCCATGTTGAGCAAGAAGATAAGGGCAATGAGCGTCACAAGCACAATGCTGGAGCTGGGCCGAAGGCGCCGGTCGAGCAGCCGCTTTAAGGAGTTCTTGGCATTATTCATCGGGTTCTCCTTTCCAGATCCAGCGATTTTGCACAGAGCAAAAAATGCAGATTGCAGCAAAGGAAAGAAGATAGAGGATCGTCGAATACCGCAAAATACCATAGGAGAAAATGGCAGGGGCCTCAAACAGCGCCAAGGAAGAGAGCAAAGCGCGTAGTGTGGAGCTGCCAAGATTCGGCAAAATATTCCCGGCCATCCAAAACACGATTAAAATTCCTGCCGTGCCAAAATAGGAGCCCATTGGCGTCAGACACATGGAGGAGACAAATACCCCAAGCGCCGCAACGGCAAAGGAAAAAAACCAGGCACCCCAGGAGCACCAGGAAAAACTCTCCAAAAGAGAGGTAGCCCATACAGGTAATGATAAAGGGCAGAATGGACGCCGGCAATAGTGAGATGGCAGCCACAGCCGCGCAGGCCAAAAATTTGCCAAAGGCCACGGAAAGCGGGCCAATGGGGGCGGTGAGCACCAGGCGCTCAGTGCGCCGGATGCGCTCCCCGGCAAAGCTGCGCATGGTGATGAGCGGCAGTAAAAACGCGACAGAAGAGCACATGCCGCTAAGAAGCGTGCTGGAGGCACCCCCGCCATCCACGCTGGGCATTGTAATTTGCTTGCAGGCATAATAGCCGCAGAATACTGCGAATAGAGATAGATAGATGAAGCTCTGCATGCTGTGGAAATAGGAGCGGAGATCCTTTTGAAAATGGCTGTCATGCGTTACTTCCCCATTCCCCGTGAGCTGCAAGAAAATATCCTCCAAGGAGACGCTTATTTGGCGCATCTCCAAGATCGGGAGCTGAGCGCCCGCGGCCAAATGCCAGATTTCCTCCCGGAGATCCATGCCCTGGCGGATCTCGAGCAGGACATCCACTGTTCCGGGTTCGTTCGTGCGCTCAAAGCTCACATCCTGCACGCCAGGCAAAGAGGCGAACAGTGCCCGGAGGTTGGCCGCGGAGCCTAATACCCGCAGCTTCAGGCGGTTGTTGCTACCGGCAGTGGAAGCAAGAGCCTTTAGCGAACCATCCGAGACCACATGGCCGCGGTTTAAGACGATGACATGCTCGCAGAGCCCTGTGACCTCTGTGATGGAATCTGTGAGCAGCAGCATGGTATTTGCCGCGCAGCGATGCCAGCAGGCCGCGGATGGCGGCGGCATCTTCTGTGCGCAGCGCAAAGGTGGGGCGATCGAGCAGCAGCAGAGACGGCCCAAACACCAGGGCTCCAGCCAGCCCGACGCGCCGGGCATCCAGAGCCGAGAGATCCCGGATGACAGAAGATTTTTGGCGCTCTAAGCCACAAAGCTCCAGGGCATCGGAAATCAGCGGACGGCGGGATTTGGCGGGCACTTTATACAGCGCGCAGACAAAGCCTAAAAATCGCCGACTGTCATATCCCCATAGAGCGGATTGCCCTCGGGCAGATAGCCGATAAGCCGCCGGGCCCTTTCGGTGGATTTGCCAAGATCCAGGCCGTCCACAATGATCTGCCCGGGGCGGCACTCGATAAAACCGGAAAGCAGGCTAGAAAGCGTGGATTTCCCCGAGCCGGGCACGCCAAAAATTCCTGCGGATTCTTTGTTTTTGAGATGGAAAGAAACGTTCTGCAGAGCAAAAACGTTTCCATAACGCTTGCTTAGGTTTGATACAGTTAACAAAACGCATCCTCCCTTCTTTATTCAGCACCTAAATTATAGCAAACGCCCTTGCGGCGCGGTGTTAATAATTTATGAACAAAGGAGTAATTTTTCGGAGGGCTTTTTAAATATAGATAGGGTAGCACTAGTATTGAAGGTTAGGGAGGTAACGATATGAGCATTTCCAAGCGGGAAATAATGGCTGAAAATAGCAGGTGGATGTGCGCCTCGCAGGCAATGGTGGAAGGCGTGCTAAAACTTCCCGACTCCATGGAGGAGATTTCGGGAGTGCTGGACATTTTCGGGCGTGGGGAAATCACCGATGCATCGGCAGGAGAAAACAGCATTTTTATCGAGGGGCAACGCTGTATTCTGCGTGCTGTATCTGGATAAGAAAGGCGAGTTTGAAAGTTTTAACGCCACCTGTAGGTTCAACCATAACATCGAGTGCCCGGGCGTGCGGCCGGATATGAAAGTGGTCGCCGGGGCGAGAGTGGAGAGGTTTCTTTCAGCGTGCTGGATGGGAGCTCGGTTTCGGTGCGCGCGGATCTTTGCATCGACGCATATGCCCTGGGCAACCAGAATTTTGAGATTCTCGATCCGGAATTGGCGGATAAAAAAATATTCACCTCAAATTTGGCAAAGGGCAGGTTTCCTGGGTGGAATGCGTCAAAATGCTCAAAAGCTACGTCAAGAGCGAGTTGCGCGTGCCCCAGAGCATGCCGGAAGTGCGCAAGGTGCTGGCAGAGCGGGGTTACGCGGTTGTTCGAAACGTTGTCACCGAGCCGGGCAAGGCAATTATTGAAGGCGAGCTGCGCGTGTTCGTAGTCTATGAGAGTACGGATAAAAATGCGCCGCTTCAGTATTTCCAGGAGACCATTCCGTTTGGTGAGATTGTCAACCATGAAAACATCGGCACGGACAGCGTGGTTACCGTGCACGCGACGCTGGAGCGGCTTTCTGTAGATGCGGCGGCGGAAAACCCGGATTTGCTGGATATTTCGGCAATCATCAACCTGTGCGTCATGAGCCGGGGCATGAAAGAGATTTCGTATATTGCAGATCTTTACGACGAGAAGAGCGATATGCAGACCAAGAGCTGCGCGCTGCGCTCTTGCAGGGCTTCCATGCGGGAAGGGCAGAAGAAGATTGTGCGGCTTGAGGTAAATATTCCCGAGAGCGCGCCGGAAGTTTCCCGAGTGCTTTTCACTTCGGCGACGCCCAAGAGCGCGAGTATCCGCGCGGATAGAGACCGGGCCATCATTTCGGGCAAACTCGCGGCGACTGTTTGCTATACCACGGCGGACGCGGGCATCAAGAGCGCCAGCATGGTGCTGCCCTATGAGACCGAGATTTCCCTGCCCGGGGTTACGCCGGATATGGAACTCGCGGTTTTTGCCAACGTAGAATATGCCACGGCGGAGGGTTCCGGCCGGGAGCTGGATTTGAAAGTCTGCATGGATCTCTGCGTTTGGGAGATGTGCGCGGCACAGGTGCGGGTTGTCTGCGACGCCGCCGGCACTCCTTGCACCGAGAAGAGCCGGAGCGGGGCAGTCGTCTACTACGCGGACGGCGGGGAGACGCTTTGGGATATCGCCAAGCATTTCAAAGTCAGCAGCGATATGTTAAAAGATGGCGACCCGGACGCGGTGATGCCGAAGGGCGAGCGGCTCATCTTTATTCGCAAATAAGAGGGTATAGGAAAAGCGGCGCAAACGCGCCGCTTTTTTAATGATAAATTATAAAAAATCCCCGCCGTTAGGGCAGGGCGGGGAAGGCGTTAGCTATATTTTTTAATAAGCGCTTCAAATATTTCCACGTGCATCTGCTCATCCAGGAGGATGCGCCGCAGGTTTCTACAATATTTGCATCCTGGATTTCCTCGGCCTGGGCCTCGTATTTGGCGATGGCCATCTTTTCGCCCTTCAGGGCGTTTTGCAGGAGCGGAAGGAGATCCTGCGGATAAGAGTTGTAGCCGGGAGTCCAGTAGATCATGCGCTGATCTCGCCGTTCCCAGAGCCTGGGGTCTAGGCCGAGCTGCCGGGCCAGCGTACCAAAAATATCAAGATGATGCATTTCCACCACGCCAATGTGTGCAAAGGCATCCGTGACATCCTGCCATTCGGGCGTCACCAAATGATTATAGAAATACAGGCTAACCGCAGACATTTCCGAATTGCTGCCGCCCACATTGCTGAGCATCGCCTGGGCATAGGCGGGATTTTTTGTCTGCGCCTTGACGGGCGGATAGGGCAGCGCAGAATGATAGTTTGTCAAGTCCAAGATTGGGCCCTCCTTATATATGGTTATTTATCCATATGAGAAGGAAAAACAAACATGCGAGGTTCTCCCCGCATCGAGCGAGGGCGGGGCACATAAGATAGAGGGAGACTTTAAAAAGGAGCGGAAGAAGATGATTTACGTTGTGCAGGAGGGGGACACAATTTTAATATTGCGCAGCGCTACGGCGTTTCTGTGCAGCGCATCACCATGGATAATGGCCTAAACGCGCACAGCGCGCTGGTGCGAGGGCAGGCGCTCATTTTGTTGCGGGCGGACGTCGCGCATACCGTGCAGCCAGGGGAGACGGTGCAGAGTGTGGCGGCGCAATATGGGATGAGCAGCGTACAGCTTTTGCAGAAAAACCCCAATCTAATTTTGGCGCCCAATCTGCAAATTGGCCAGCAGCTGGCCATCCGCTTTGAAGGGGAGCAAGACTGGCCTGCCTTTTTTAATGGTTATGCCTACCCAGAGGTGAGCCGCAACTTGCTGCGGCGGCAGCTCCCGTTTCTCACGGATTTTACCATCTTTGGATATGGATTTACCGAGACAGGCCGGCTCATCCCTGTGGAGGATCACGAGCTCATCGCGCTGAGCTACCAATATGACGCCGCGCCGATTTTGCTCCTGGCATCGCTCACAGAGGACGGGACGTTTAGCGGAGAGCGGGCAAGCTTGCTGTTTCACGACTTGGAGCTGCAAAACACAATTATCAATAACCTGATCGCAGTCATGCAAAATCGGGGGTACCTGGGCATTGACGTCGATTTTGAGTATATTCGGCCGGAGGATGGGCCGGCGTATTTGAGTTTTCTAGAGAATATTACGGCGCGAATGCACGAGTATGGATATCGTGTCAACGTGGATTTGGCGCCCAAGACTTCCTCGGAGCAGCAGGGATTGCTTTACGAGGCGCACGACTATGCGGCCATCGGCGCGATAGTGGATACCGTGCTCATCATGACCTACGAATGGGGATACACTTACGGTCCGCCCATGGCGGTGGCGCCGCTGCCCAATGTGCGGCGGGTGATAGAATATGCTGTGACGCAAATACCGCCGGAGAAAATTATGATGGGTATCCCCAATTACGGCTATGATTGGACGCTGCCCTTTGAGCGCGGCATTACCCGGGCAACCTCTATCGGCAATGAATACGCCGTGCAGATAGCCGAGCAAAACGGCGTGCCCATCGAGTTTGACGAGGTGGCGCAGTCTCCCTTTTTGAGTATTGGGGGCGGATGGGAACTTGCATATCGTTTGGTTTGAAGATGTGCGCAGCATAGAGGGAAGTTTGGCCTGGTGCGGGAATTTGGCCTGCATGGCGCGGGATACTGGAACTTAATGCGGCCGTTTTCCCAAAATTGGGCGCTCATGAGCCAGGAATTTGATATTGCAAAAGTGCTCCCGTAGGCACAAAAATATCGCTTTGAGAAGCGCTCTCAAAGCGATAAATGGAGCAGCATAACGCTGCTGGCGGAGAGAAAGGGATTCGAACCCCGACTATTGCATTTTGCGCAAAATATTGCACATAAAAAAATGCCTTTGTTAAGCGATTTTTAAACAAAACTATTTTTTATAATTTTATGGAAAACAGAAAAAGTGGGTTTTTTCTGGGTTTAAATTCAGCCTAATAAGGCGGTAGTATCAGAGTAGGAAATACAAAAAGGAAGGCGTCAAAACAAGGCCTTCCTTTTGTCATAACAGTTTTTATTTAGCGAGAGTTTCTTGCAAGATTTTGTCAATGTAAGACACCATAATCTTTGCGTCTCCGTCTATCGGGTGACCATAAGTCCCGAATGTATCAAAGTTTTTCCCGTGTCCTCCCATTCGCTTAACGGCTTGCTCTGGAGCATTCTGGTTCAAACTAAACCATGTATGTCGCATTTCATAAAGAGTGCGCGAAGAAAGGCCATTATAATCTCTGTAACGATACCATCGTTTGGCAAAGGTTTTGTATACAATGTGTTCGCCATTCTCGTTGGGGAAAAGATACGGAGAGATGATGCCCGCCGCCTTTAGCATAGCACGTTGCGCCTCTATCTCTAATAAGGCGTGATTTGGAAGAGCAAAAAGCGCTGGGCGCGTTGGTTTTACCCCTTGTTACTTTTCCATGTATATTGATAGATTCCCTGACGGTGCAGAACTGACCGTTTATATCGCGCTTATCTTGGAGCGCTGCCAGTTCACCGGGGCGAAGCCCGGTAATGATAAAAAAAACCGATATGCGTGTATATACCACTCAGGTATGCGCTTTCCTCTAAATAACGTCGTATCAACGGAGAAAAGTTTTTTCAAGTCATTAGGCTGCAACGGCATCTTTTCGCTTCGCCGCGCGTGGTTTGGGACGCGCAAATCTTCCGGCAATAATGTGATAACCTTGTTCTTTCTGGCATATTTGATAAATGCCGAAATACAGTCGCGCAAGTTATCTAGCGTCTTGTAGGAAAGCTCTTTTGTGATTTTTGCTTTTAGGGTGCGTATATGCCCAGAGAATCACGTCTTGAAGGTGTTGTTCGGTGAGCGAACTCACACGGCGAGCGCCTATCTTGGGCTTGATATAGTTGTTGCAGTAGCCTTCGTATTGCTTCCAGTGGTCGAAAGAAGTTCGCAATTTCAATTCCTCAATCCACATATCGGCTAGCGTAGAAACGCGAATACTAAAATTTATAATATCGTTCTCGAGCCAAGCATCGGCTTTCTTCTGACACTCAATGCAGCCTTTTCTTCCGGGCGTGTAGCTCGTGAAAGTCTTTCTCTGGCTGTCTTTGCTCACCTTGATTTGCCATCTTCTGTATGATTCGAGCCATACCGGCGATGTAGTCCTTTTTGCCATAATAACTTACTCCTTTCATTCTGCCCTTAATTGTGGTAGAATAAAAGGGCAGAAAAGCTCACTGTTTTCGACGAACAAAGTTTTTTGCGTTGCGCTCTTCCGGGTGTGGTAGACCTGGAGGGGCGCTTTTTTCTATCGTTTTTCTAGGGGTTACAGGTCTTGCAGGGTGAATATCCTGCCGCCTCTTGCTTTGGCGGCGGTCATGCTCATGACCTCCTTTCCTTTGATAAAGCCGCATGTCTGGCGGTGATATTTGTCGCCCGATTGTGTAACGTAGACGATTGGCTCTAATTCTTGCGAACTCTGCACGGTCTGTGATGCGCTGATTTGTGGCACGGCGGCGGGACTTGCGGCAGGGGCGGCGGGCTTGTTGTAAAATCCCCAGCAAAGCAGGAAGAGAGAACAGAGGGCGAAAACCGAACAGATTGCCCAGGGTAGCCAGAGTCGCGGCGGTTTGTGTATTTGGCTTTGCAAACAAAGAGCAAAAAAGACTGGCATCGGCGTCTGCCTTAACGGTGAGCTGCTCCGGGTCGTGCTTTAGAACAATATGCCCTATTTCATGCCGGAGCAGTTCAAGACGCTCGGCCTTGATTCCAAGGCGCTTACGGCAATAACGCGAAATGCTTTAGAAGTGTAAAAAATGCTTTCACGCCCTCCGCATAGTCAGAAATACCCAGCGCTTCAAGCTGTGCATCTCCTTTGCCGCCGTCGCCGTACTCTATTACGACCCATCCAAGACTTTCCATGTAGGCAATCAGCGCCTCATAACGTGGAGCATCTGTCTGACGAGAGTGTGAAACTGGCGCGCGGCCTTAGAAATCTTCCTGTTTTGCATGTGCCGTTCCTCCATAAATGTAAAATCTATGGGGTAACATACGATAAAATACAGTCGATTTCCTCTGCTTTAGTCGTTGGTAGATTTTGGTACTTTTCGGCGCTTTTTCCTAGGCTTGCCGTTTGTTGCGTCTATAAAGGCCGCCGCTTCTTCTTTGGTAATTCCCGCCCTGGCAGCAGTACCGCCGAAAGCCGCCGCCGAACCGTAGAGCCAGCCTTCTTCATCCCGGGCAACATGCTCATGCGGGATGGTTCCGGCGGTAGAGCGCGCCATATTCAAAAAATGATTGCTTGAGATTGGGCGGCATGATGCGGTAACAACGGACGATTTCGGATTCATCAGCAGTAAGGGCAATATCTTCCAGAGCCGCATACATGGGCGCGTCATAGCCCATTAACCAAAAGCAGATTCACGCCCATCGTCTCGGCCAGTTGCTGGGCGGTCTGAATATTGGGAGAGCGGCGGGAAAGCTCATAGCGGCTTAACGTCTGGTTGGGCGAGCCGGTTATCTCTTCAAGCTGCGCGAGGGTGATGTCTTTCAGCTTGCGATACTGCAAAATTCTTTTGGCCTACTGTTGCCACTTTCTGAAACATATCTAAGCCCCTTTCTTGTGTTTATGGGCTTAGTATAACCCATCTTGCCACCATTTGCAATAAAAAGTTTAAAAATATCTTGCGCTTTCCTACAATGGGAGTAAAATGTAAATACCACCAAAAGGAGGAATATACATGAACAAACGAAAACTAAAAGGTAAAATTGTTGAAGTGCACGGGTCGCAGTCGTCTTTTGCCGGGCAACCGGCTTCCGTGTGGCGAGACTCGGAAATATTCTAAGCCTGAAAATGCAGGATAGAAAGGCTACACTGGCGGATGCTGCGCTTTTTACAGGACGCTGGGACTGACAAAGGACGAATATTTTGATATTTTTGTCAATCCTTACAACCAAAAAGAGGAAGAAATGCAAAAATAGGGCTTTATAAATGCCCTGTGGCGCTCAAGAAGTGGAAAGGGGGTAAATATGAGGTGAAGAGGTATAAACGGCTTAGGGAAGGATTAAAGGCGCGAGGGATAGACCAGATATTTTTAGCGCAAAAGTTGGGGCGCAGTATTTCCTATGTTTCGTCTCGGTTTCGGGGTGTAGATGGCTGGACGAGCAGAGAGATGTATCAAATCATGGAATGGATAGGAGAGCCGGAAGAGCATCTGCATGTAATTTTCCCGCCCGAGGGAATAGACAAGCCGGAAGTTCCAAAGACGGCGGCAAAAGAAGTCCTATACCGCCTGATACCAGTAGAACAGTAAAAACAGTCGAAAACAGGAGAAGAAGAATGAATTTATTCCGGAAACTTGAAGAGATAAGAAGCGAGATAGCAGACCGCAGGTATTTCAAGAGGGTTTTTCGCGACAGCATGAAGGACATGAGTTTCCCATACAAACTTAGGGCAATACAAATTTTGCACAATCTGGCGAAGGAATCAAAGGCAGCGGAGGCGGAGGCTAGAGCACCGAAGGAAAAACAGCTTCCGCCAGATATGTGGGAGCATTCGCCGGAGTATGCGGAGTTTCCAAATCTGTATGCAGAGATTGCGCTAAGGGTATGCGGGAAGCCGGAGGACTATGCAAAGGCTGCCGGGGTAACGGTTGAGCATTTATATAACGCTGTCTATGGTGGGTGGGATGACTTAACAGAGCAGCAAAAAAGAAGCGATTGCACAGTGGACGGAAAAAGTGAGCGGCGGCATGGTTTCAAAAGACTATCTTTTTGCGCCGGGCTTCTCGGTGTACTGCCTGAATAACAGAAAGCACAGGCGCAAGCTGCAAAATCTAAGCGCGAAGTTTAATCGGGTAAAAGCGCTGGCCAAAAAGTATGACAGAGAGCAGGCCGAAAAGATGGCGAGCGTGTTTGGCAAATGAGTTGAGAGCAAGAGATTTATGCAGCATGTATGGATTTCGCGCGCATATTACAACAAAGTTTTGATGTACCTTGAGAGTGTACGGACGGTGCTTGCAGTAAAAGTGGCGATGGATTATGCCGAAAATGGAATATAGGGCAGACTGGCCGCCGGGGGCTATTCCTCGGCGGCGGTTACGCAAAGAGAACGCAAAGAAAGAGAGGGAAAAGAATGGCAATATCAAGAAGCATAAATGCGTCTTTTGGACAGATGCGCGGGTTGTGGACGAGTTCACGCCCGAGGATAAGTATTTTTATTTATATGTTCTGACAAATCCGCACACGAACCTTGCGGGGTGCTATGAAATCAGCATAAAGCAAATGGTGAACGAAACAGGGTACAACAGAGACACGGTAGAAAGACTGCTTGACAGGTTTGGTGCGTATGGCCTGCTTGAATATTCAAGAGAAACGAGAGTTGCTGGTTTTGAATTGGTCTAGGTATCAATGGACAACAAGCCCAAAACTAAACAGACCATTGCTTGCCAGTATCGAAGAAATTAAAAGCGATAAGTTTGCCGATTACGTTGGAGAAATTTATAATAAACGAGATACGGTATCGATACCGTATCAATACCGTATAGAAAAACCTCGAATTTCCCTATTACTAATACTATATCTAATTCTATATCTAAATCTAATTTATTTCTAGTAATGATACTGTACTTGATATAACTAGTACAGATAGTAAGAGGGCGGCGCGGGAAAAACGAAAGAGCAGGAAGAGAGCTTCTTTTTGTTCTGGAACGCATACCCTAAAAAAGAAATCAAAAGCAGACGCAGAGAAAGCATTCAAAAGCTAAAGCCAGACGAGCGGCTCCTTGATATAATGCTTTCCACGCTGGAAGAACAGAAGCGCTCCACTGATTGGCAAAGGGATAAGGGGCAGTTTATCCCATACCCGGCAACCTGGCTGAATGGCCGAAGGTGGGAGGATGAAGCAGGCGGCGGGGATAGTATGCCGGACTACAGCGCAACTATCCCGGGCGTTGAAATCATAGACGCGAGCATGTACGACTGACGGCCAGAAAGGAGCAGGAGATGCAAAAAGCTTTTTGACATAATCGCACAGAACAGCGCAAAAGCAAACCCCGCTGCCGAAGGGGACTATATCGGGGAGGATGGCTTGCTCTACTGCGGGAAGTGTGGGGAGAAAAACAAGCACATATCAAGACGACAATCATTGACCGGGTTGTGTTCGTGGCTTGCGCCTGCAAGCGGGAGGGAGAGCGGCGCATGAGAGAAGCGCAGGAGCGCATGGATGCTCAGAACAAAATAAAAGAGCTGCGGCGGCGGGGCATTACCAGCACGGAAGGGTACAGGCAGACCTTCGACAATGACAACGGCAGCAATCCCGGCTTTATGAGAACATGTCGCCGTTATGTGGAGCGTTGGGGAGTATGTTTATAAAAATAACATTGGGTTGTTGGTATATGGCGGGGTAGGTACGGGAAAGAGTTTCGGCGCATGCTGCATTGCGAATGCCTTGATAGATAAAGGCATCCCGGCAATGGTGACGAGCCTGCCAAGGCTAATAACGGCAATGCGTACAGATGATACAGGGGAAACGCTGCGCGACATTGAGCGCTCTGCTCTTGTGGTGATTGACGATTTTGGAGTAGAGCGGGCGACGAGCTACGGTCTGGAATGCACTTTTGAGGTGATAGATACAAGGGCAAATAGTGGCAAGCCGCTTATTATCACAACAAACCTGGCGTTACAGGACTTTCACGGCGGCGGGATTGAGATACGGCGCATTTATGACCGCATTCTCGGCATGTGTACAGCTGTAAAGTGTGACGGAGATTCTAAGCGCCGGGGAGAATACGCTAAGAGGGCGGCGGGTATATTGGCAACGCAGGAGGAAAACAAATGGGAGTAGCGGAAATGATTGGCGAAGAGAACGGAAGAGCAATAGAGGCGGCGTTAAGGCGATTTGTCCCGATGCTAGAATCGGGAGGAAAGGAAGGGGAAGCGTTAAGCGCGGAAGAATGGGAGTGGCTTGCCGCTGTGTCTGATTTGTTTGTGTGGTTCAATGGCACTGAATACGAACGGCTAATGTACTTCCGGTATGTGCGGGAATACAAACATGACAAAATAGCGGCGGCGCTTTGTGTTGACAGGTTGACCGTGTTTAAATTGTTTAGAGACGTACAAATATGCGCGGCATTCAGAGCGATAGCGCGCAGGCTGATAGCAATATCACCCCTTGGGATATAGCATAGCAGCCAAAAGCCTGACCGCGCTGGCACTTCGATAAAACATACAGCCTTGTGCATAGCCCCCTCCCCTAAAAGTTGGAGAGCGGGAGCCTGCTGCAACCGAATGTAGGAAATAAGCGCGAGGATTGCGCGAGATGGCCTTGAATCGTGCCGGGGGAGTATTTGTTAGCCGAAGAGAACCAGAGGGCTTAAAAGCGATTTTAAAGCGTAATACAAGATGGGCTAAAAGAAAGCAGGATGGCTAGGTCTATGCCCGGAAATGAGGAGAACAGTCTGCAACCGATTAGAGGGGAACGAGGAGCTCTCGAACTTGGCGACTGAAGACAGCGCATATTCTGCCCGTTCTTGCTAAATATTGATACAGCAATACCAACCAGAGAGATTGACAAATACGGAAGATGTTTATTTTTCATCGGTTTTTGTTGGCTTTTTGGAAAAAGCAAATAAAAAGCGGCGCTAGCCTAAGCCTTCGCCGCTTTCCTGTGGGAATCCAATTAAATGTATTATATCACACAGGGAGACGGGGGGCAATATGACGGCTTTTGGTAAAGAATGGGAGCAGAGCAATGAGCAGCTTGCGGTTAAGGCGCAGGAAGGAGACGAACAGAGCAAAGAACAGCTTTTCGGGCAATGCCGCCGCCTGATATTCCACTTTCTGCGCAAATATCGCTGGGCATTATCCCGGATAGGTCAATAGACTTGGAAGACTTAGAGCAGGCAGGCGCAGAGGGCTTTCTATATGCTCTTGACAGGTATCGCCCGGAGGAAGGGACAAAGTTTTCCACGGTACTTGAATATGGCGTAAAGTCCCGCCTTAGACCATTACTGCACCTTGAGAGCGAAAACGGGCGCATGTGGGCGCGGTGTCACTGGATGAGCCCCTTGCTGGTGCTGATGGAGAAGAATTTACAAGAGCGGATTTACTTGCAGATGATAACGCTGCAGACCCGGAAGAGACGGCCGTTAACATTGATATAAGGGAGCGCACACGCTCAGAGGTGATGCGGGCACTGGGAAAACTCCCGGGGAAGAAGCGGGAGCCGTGCGGCTTGTCCATCTGGATAGCCCGCCGCCGCGCTGGCGCGAGAACAAAGAACTTTGCGCAAGGTACAACAAGGGAGTGCGCAAGCTGCGGCAGGACAGAAAGTTATTGAATTTTGCCCGGGCTTGCTATGACGATATCTTTATAGACGTGGGCATCCGTACGTTTAAAACGACGTTTACAAGCGCGGTAGAACTGGCCGCCATGCGCAGAGAGCGCCGAGAGAATGACGCGCGGGCGTCGCTGAAACGCCTCGACGAACTGGCGGCGGCAGATTGGCGGGAAAGCGATTCTATACTCTATTGACACAAAAAGCGCTTTTAAAATTCATTGGTGGACGTGCTTACAACCGAATGTGGGAAATATGCGTTAAATTGCGTTTTAAGCGCGATTAGGGCGGCGGGGGCAAAGCTCTAAGGCTAAAGGGATGAAAGGCGAGCAAGGGGATTTATAAGCCGTAATTCAGGGTACACCAAAAGGAGGTAAAGTGTGAATTTAAAAGATTTGGGGTATTTGGACGGGGAAATCAAGATTTATGACGCAATGCTGGAAAACCTGGACGAAATGATAGACGATAGGCTTTTTCAAGGCAGAGCTGGCCGCCGTCCTTGAAAGCGTACGGCTGAAATGCTGGCTAAAACTACGGAATTGCTCGAGTTTGTGAAGTCAATACCAGACGCAGAAGTGCAGGAGGTTGTTATACTGCGCTACCGCGAGCGGCACACCTGGCAGCATATCGCGGTGCGGATGGACTAGGCAGCGAAGCCACATGGCGCGTACGTTGCAAACGCTACCTGAAAAAATACATTCCCGCTTACCTTGAGAAACAAGGCATGATGTGATATTATAAGTTTGGAGGACTGTATATCACGAGTTTTCGGATATGCTGTATGATAGAGCCTAGTTGTCGCTAGGCTCTCTTTTTTTGTTGGGGAATTTCAGGAAACTTTTGTTGATTGTGTAGAAATAAATAGGGATTTACCACGATATGTGATACAATTATGTTATTAAATATCACACAGTGAGGTATTTGGAGGACGAGTATGGACAAGTATGCCGGGGTACAGAATCCCCAGCTTTACCAGCAGCTTTTAGAGGAGCCCCGTGGATGGCGCGGGGGATGCTCAATCTTCTTATCCCCCTTAAAGGCAATATGGTGTAGATAAAGCCTAACCGTCGCTCCCACATTTAGTGAATACACGGGTTCGCGCGTGCCCCCCTCCCAATCGTACAAGGTCGTTACAAGGCGCAAAGCATAGGTTAAAATGCGTTTTTCTTCTCATAGATTTACTAAGACCAAGTCTATACCAACGGATTTTTCCGTTGGTTGCCTGGGAGGTTTTAGGTAGGCAGGAGGTTCTCATGCGGCTTGACTGTCCGCCGCCGTTTGTGGGAATGAGTAAATAAAAAGGCTATGGAGTTACCCCTATAGCCCGAGAGGCTCTTGCGTTCAGCATTCCCCGAATAGTGGGGGACTTACTCACAAGAACGAATTAGATTAAAGAGGCCGACGGATTTCGCCGCCGGCCAAGCATAAAGTTTAGATTGCGGCTCCAACTCTAATGCCCCACACCACTTTCTGTGTGTACTTGAAAGCAATCGCATCACATATTGTGTATTTGTCAATATATTATTTGCCTATCTCGTTTTCTATACAAGCAAAAAGTCGGAGTGCTAAATCTCAATTCCCTGTATTGCGTTTTCGTATAAGTGGCGCTTAAGTTCTTCGCCGTCTCCAGTGTTGTAGTAACCAAGCAGCAATTCATTAAACCGCTCCATATGCTTATCGGCTATGGTTAGTATCCCGCCGCCGGCCATGATAAGGATTTTATTCGCCAGCATTAGGCTGGAACGCTTGTTGCCGTCCCAGAAGAATTGTCCCCTTGCGCCCCAGAGAAACGTGTTTAGCGCCTTTTCGGTTTCTGTGGTGTTGCTTGACAGGATAACATTTAGGCCATTTGCGGCGGTTTCCTGTGTTGGGACGGGCGGCTTATAGTCTGTGCCTGATATGCCCACATTCCTGTGCGCAGCTTGCCCCACTCTAACGCTTCATTTCTGGCGATGTATTCATTGAGTTTACAGAAATATGCTAGAGTGATGGGTTCGCTTACAGTTTCAAGCAGAAAGCGCCAAGCGTCCCGCATGTTTAAAATGGCCTGTATGTCGTCAATGGTAACGCTGGGCACGTTTACGCCATCTAAAATGGTCTGCGTCTGGGGAAAGTAACGGCGCGGTTTTCCATCCGCATACCACAATAGACATTTTCGTTCCACTTTTTCTGGCTAAAAATATGCTTTGCTCTGGCGTTAGTTTGTATTTGTCCTGGTATTCGCTCATGGTCTCTTGCCTTTCGTATTAGCTTAGTAGTTGCCGTGTTGTGGTTATATCAGCGCTGCTTCATTCCGCTATATATCTTGTACAATCTCGTTTTACTTAGTCCGTGCATTCGTCAAACCCTATTTTTAATTCATACCCAAGCGCATTTACAATGCGTTTTGCGTCATTAAATCCAAAATTTTTCTTGTTCAATAACTTGTTTAACCCTTGCGGCTTTATGCCGAGACGCTCTGAAAGTTCTCTTTGCGTGATATGAGTTTCAAGCAGTAGCTTTTTTTATTTCTGTTATGATTTGTTCGTTGTCTTTGTAAATAATCATTCAACACCTCCTAATATAATAGTAACCTATTTTTGGTGGTAAGTCAAACAAATTATATTAAAAAATAATAAAAAATATATCATAAAGGGTTGACATATAACCCGAAAAGGGTTATACTTAAATCACAGCAAGGGAACAGCTTGAGCGAAAGCGGAAAAGAGAGCGCGACATAAGAGCGGGAACGGATAAGTGGAGATTGAGATGCAGCGAGAGCCGCTAGACACTTAAAGCCACCCGCCGCCGAAGCTGAACCCCTGAAAAACGAAAGGAGAGCAAAGAAATGACGAAGTGCGAATTGATAAGCAAAGTAGAAGAGCTGAAAGAGCTAAAAGTCATGGCCGAAGAACTAAACGCCGAAATGGCAGCTATAGAGGACGCTATCAAGGCGGAAATGGCCGCAAGAGACGCGGAAGAGCTGCAAGCTGGAATGTTCAAGGTGAGATATAAGACGGTCGAGAGCCGCCGCCTAGACGGTAAAAGCCTAAGAGCAGAGCTGCCGGAGCTGTACGAGAGATTCAGCAAGACGTTTATTACCCGGCGCTTCGTGATTGCATAAAACGCCGCCGGGAAGGTAAAAAGAACTTTAGCGCTTTGATAGACCGGGAAAAGGCCGAAGCGATAGAAACAAGGTTAAAAGCGTTAAATAAGACCAAAACCGCATGGCTTGAAGAAAAGATTGACGCGGAAATAAACAATAAAAAAGGATAGCCGCCAGCCTAGCAAGCAAAAAAACGACTATCCTACACCCTCAAGGGGAGCATAAATATTATAGCATATGTTCTTCTTTGGGGCAAATAGCAAGGAGGAATTTATATTATGAGAAGCAAGCAGTTGATGGAACTCGTACTAACCCAAGCGCACAAAATCGCCCGGCTGGAAGATAAGCTGGCCGCTGCCGAGAGCATGAAAGACTATTGGTATAAGCAGTGCATGAAGAAAGAAAACGGAAACGAGGATGTAGTTCTTTTTGGAGGTGCGCAGCTATGAACCGACAAGACGCGCTAGAGCTAGAACAAATCTCCATGAAGGTTGATACAGTAAGCACTCTTTTAGACGTACTGCAAGAGTACATGGATAACGATGCCTGATAATTTTGAGGTGTACGATGCGCTTATCACATCTGCGCACGACCAGCTTACCGAGCGAGTGAAAACCTCAATGGATGATATGATGCTTCGGGGATTCCATTCCGCCCAGTATCAGAGCGAAACGTGATAATCGCCGCGAAAAGTGGGTTTAAAAGTGGGTTTATTAAGTAAAAATTAGCAACAAAAAAAGCCCGAATAAGCGCATGGTTACGGGCTTTTTTTGCTGTAATGCTTTGACTATATAGATGACGCTCCGACGCGGGCAAAAAAAATATCGCGAACCACTTTTCGATGATTCACGATATTGGGCGCGGGCTCTTGCTCGCTGGTGGAGAATAGATTCGCTCCGCTCGCGTTGCTCGCTATCACGCCTCGGCCTAAAAACGTGCCACAGGCACCTTTTTCATACGGCCGGTTCGAATCTCAGCATGTTACATCAAACCAAAACCCACACTGGTGTGTGAGTTTTCTGGTTTGTAATGCTTTGGCTGTTCAGATGGCATCATTATCTTAATCTTAATGACTGGGTACAGATATCTATCAAAAACACGAATCCATCACTTTTTCTTTTTATACCGTACCAACAGAACCCCCAACGCAATACATATAACTAAAGCACCCACCGCAGCCCAAATAAGTATGGGAAGAATGCCCGCTTCGTGATCACTGTGCTATTCTGCCAGGCATCATCTGATAAATCAATCCGATAATGGCCCAAGGGGATGTGTTCTTCGTTCAAGACAACAAGAACCAGTTCATCCGCTTCATTGATGTCCTTTCGACTGATAGACAGTTCCAGCAAATGTAACGTGGTATCAATCTGTAAAATTCCACCAGATGGAATACGGATGGCTGTCGCACCTTCCGGCAGATCATCTATGTTAATGACTACGACCATTTTACCAGTTTCCTCGTCAGCCTGTATGGAAAGAGGCTTGAGCATTACAGATGCAGATGCGTCATTCTGTGGAGAAGGTGTATTTGTCGGTGCCGGGGGTAGTGTGGCTATGGCTACCGGGCTTGGCACAGCTGTTGGCGGTGCGGATGGGGTGGGCGATGCTGATGGTTCTTCCTGCACAGCGGTATTCACCTCCATCTCGGCAGTTGCCGTAGTAGCGAGATAATAATCATCTTCCGCTTTGGTCACGGACAGTAGAGCCGTACCCCTCTTAAGTATGGTCACAATTCCGTTCTCATCCACGCTGACAGCATTCCCGGAAACAACCGTATAACTCAAAGTACCGGAACCGCTGCCACCGCTCACAATTAGCTTAAAAGGCCTTTGGCCTGTAACGACTCTGGCTGGAATACCCGATATCGTCAGCGGTGCTTGAGCGGCCTTGCTTACAGCAACGCGCACCATTTGGCGCAGCGAAATGTTCGTATAATCAAAATTGTCGGTATCGTGGGGCGTGAAAACCACCGCATAGCTGCCGTCACCAGCATCCGGGATCGTATCAGGGATCTCCCAGGCAAAAGTGCCGTCACCACTCCCCCGGGATAATACGGAATCGGATAGCTTTTGCCCATATGTGATAGAATCAGCAAACGGAAAGATCACCGGCGGCGGCACAGCCTTTTCCACCAAAATATCGATGGCGGCATCCGTTGCGTTGTATTTTGAATCGGCCGCCTTAGTCGCAGTGACAGTCGCCCTCCCAGCTCTGCGCAGTGTTATTCTGCCACTTGTCCTATCGATGGAAACAATATCTTGGCCGCCGGTGACTTCGTAGGTGACTTCACCGGTACTTTCTCCGCCCGATATCGGGACGGTAAAAGAAGCGTCTCCGTATGTTTTGGTGATCGAATCTTCAGCAAAGGCAAAGCCGCTTTGATCAGCCCGTGCCACTCGGATTGTCACCTCGGCATTCGCCGTGTTGTAACGTTCATCCGTTGGACTAACCGCGCGCACCACCGCCGTGCCGGATTTAAGCAGTATCACCTCTCCGCTGGACGTATCCACAGAAACCACATCATTGCCACTGTCTACTAAATATAACACCGCGCTGGAACTGAGCTTTTCCACAACCTCCAACGTGAAAGGTGCGTCCCCGTAAGTCTTGCTTATAGTTCCCTCCGTTATATCATAATCTGAACCATCTGCAATGGCAAAGCCGTCCTGCTCCGCCTTGCCAACATTCAGCAATACAGTAGCGAAGGCCGCGCTGTAGCGGTCGTCCATTGGGCTTAAAGCGCTTAAAGTCACCGACCCGGATCTATGCAGAGTCACGACCCCCGAACTGCTGACCGAAGCAATATCCGTGTTGCTCGATGCATAAATGATATCACCCGCGCTGAGGTTGCCCGAAGTCTCCAGCGTAAAAAGCAGCATCACCGTATGTCTTGCTGATCAGCTCTTCAGTGATGTCATAATCCGATCCGGCAATAATGGTAAAGCTGTTTTGTGCTGCTTTATCGACCCGAAGCGTCACAGTGGCAGTCGATGAGTTGTAGCGGTCAGTTTCAAGGCTTTCAGCACTTAAAGTTACCGTGCCGGACTTGAGAATGGTGACCGTCCCGTCGCCGCTGACAGTAGCAACGCTCGTGTCACCGGACGCATAATTCATCGGCCCTACGCTCGTATTCACAGCCAGCGTGAACGGCGGATCACCGTAAGTTTTGCTGATTGTCCCTTCAGTAATGGTATAATCCGCACAGTCAACAATCTCAAAGCTGCTCAAAGTGGCCCGGTTGATCCTAAGCGTCACCGAAGCAGCGGCCGAATTATAGCGTTCATCTGCCGCGCTCTGTACGGTCAGCGTGGTTGTGCCGGATTTGTGCAGCGTTACTGTGCCGGAAGGGTTTATCGAAGCCACAGCGCTTTCGCTGGAAGTATAGGTTAAATCGCCCGTGCTCAGTCTGCCCGAGATCTCAAGTGTAAATGCTGTATCTCCATAGGTCTTGCTGATGGCGTCTTCCTCAATGTCATAGGTGCTGCCATCGGCTATGGAAAAGAGCTTTGATCGGCTTTGCTAACTTTCAGCACTACTGTGGCCGTTGCGGAGTTATAAACATCATCTGCAAAACTGACTGCGGCAAGAGTAACGATGCCAGATTTGTGCAGTGTCACCGTACCGGAAGGGTTTACTGAAGCCACAGCGGTATCGCTGGAAGTATAGATTAAGGCACCCGTGCTCAGTCTGCCCGAGACCTCGAGTGAAAATGGAGCGTCTCCATAAGTCTTGTTGATCGTACCATCTGCAATATCGTAGCTGCTGCCATCGGCTATTGAGAAGTCGTTCTGGACGTATTTCGTGACGCTATAGCCTGTTATGGAACCACCCGCGATAGCATTGTAGTTGTCGTTGTCGGCTTCGTTATATACTGCTGTAAGGTTATAAGTGCCGTATGGAATGCTCTCCCAGGTGACCGAGGCGGTATAAACGCCGCCTGTTTCTGTAATGGGAACGTTGCTGCCAATGATCGTACTGCCCTGTTTAAAGGTAATGGTGCCGGAGGGCAAGTCCACGGCCCCGATGATTGCTGCGCTTAACAATACATTTTTCCCAATCTTCGTTGTTTCCGATGGAGACGCTGTAAGCGACACCGTGATATCTTTGGGAACAATCGTGAAGAATTTCGTAAGAGTACCGGTGTAGTTTCCTTTTCCAGTGATGATTGCAGTGGCTGCCCCTACATTCACATCCGGGCAGCTCACCGTATAATCTGCTCCGGCTGAAAGGGTGATGTTCTTTGCGGTGTCTTTGATGGTAACTGCAGGCACCACAGCCGTTCCCGTATAAGTCTGATTGGCAATATCGTATACCGAAAAGCCGGTTATACTCTTGCTGTTGATTGTAAAGCTTGCCGAAGCTGTTGCGTCATGATAGTAGGCGTTTCCCGCCAAGGTTGCCGTAACGGTATAGCTGCCCGCATTGATAGGCGCTGTTGCGCGATTGGTAATGGTGTTGCCTGTAACAGCATCGGTTCCGGAGTATGTATACGCCACCGTCCCGCTGAGCGTACCGCCCGAAGCCATTGGTGATATCGTTTCTCCAAATGTATATGCGCTGTTGACGTTGCTGATACTCAGCGAATCCTGATCCATCTTAAGCACGTTGGAATCATTTGTGCTGATGATCCCGTTATATTGGTAAGTGATCCCCCCACTTTGATGGTTGCCGTTGTTTGCGACGCGCTTGCGGGTAGATAGATATATAGCTTTCCATTTGCATCGGTATTCATCGCCGTTATGTTGTAGGGAATCGTAACGCCACCCTGCTTTATAGTAAGCGACTCCACATCAGCTACCGCTGCAGCTGGCAGTGTGATGGTGGTCTTGTATACAGACTGTCCGCTGGCATTTACAGGTCTTTTGCCAAAGGTTGAATTGATGGATCCACCTGTGATTTGTATTTTATTCACAGCCGAAGTATTCCCATACCCACCACCTATACCGACGCTGACACCGGGACCGCTATATGTGGTAGCCGCAGTGACCGTTCCGCCCGCAATATGAATGGTTTTTGCGGCATACCCATATTCACCGCCGCCTATGCCTGCAGCCAGATCACCGCCTGTGGCATGAATAACACCGCCGCTAATTGTGACATTTCCGCAATCCTTGAAAGCAAGCGTGGTCTCTTCTCCTGCCCGCCCGCCAATACCGGCTCCGGTTAAAGCACTTACCGTCAAGCTGTCTGTCGCGCCGCCCGTGATCGTGATATTTGCGCCATCCGGAACAAGTATCCCCACGCCACGGCCGTACAAACGGTTTTCCCCTTCCAATGTGATGTTGGCGGTAGCTCCCGACGCTACGTACATAGCCGATGATTGCCAGCGGTAACTCGTGTATAGGGTTACATCGCGCAATGTAATGTCATGGGTTCCGCTCGCAACATTTATCTGGACAGCTTGGCTATAATCGTAAGAAGAAGTGCCGGTTATGATATACCCATTGGAATTTATAGCAGTGACATAGGTTCCACTGCTGTTATAGCCGCTAATTGCATACGATTGAAAGGTAATGGGACCGTAGGAAATATCCAATACTGTTTTGGCACCGGCAGCGTTAGACACTGTTGGTGTAAGTATGTTTCCGAAAATGGAAAGCATAAACATAGTGAGAATAGCGAGTAAAATGTTTTTTTTCACAGTGACCTCCGTATAAGCACAATTATATGCGGCGGGATCCGGAATGCCGAGGGACAAACCCTAGCCATGTTATAGACCATAACAAAAAGAAATAGTTTTGCTGTTTAGGCTGTTACCAACGCCCTTCTAAACGTTCGCCTGCCGCGCTTTGCCGATGACCGTTGCAGAGTAATCGTTCCAATACTATAATAAGTTTAACAGAATTAGCTCCTCACCAAAGCGAGTGACTACGGTCATTATACCATGTTCCCATATGAAATCACAAGGAGTACGTTCATGAAAAAAAGAGATAGCATGTCCAGAAAAGACAGGGCGTTTGAAACAAGAAACCACTTGTATTCCACTGCCGAGGCACTGTTTGCGCAATATGGTTTCGACAATGTAAGCGTGGATAGAATCGTTGAGGAGGCCGGACTTTCCAAAGGCACCTTTTATGTGCATTTTGAAACAAAGGACGACCTGCTGGTATCCCTTATTTCTGATTATGTTAAGAAGGTTGATATGGATTATCAGGCTTTTATTGATGCCTGCTCTCCTGATATGGCGGCAGCGGATATGCTCATCTGCCTTGTCCAGAAAATAATGGATGTTATAATCGAAACAATTGGGCTCGAAAGAATGAAAACACTCTACAGAGCACACCTGACGAATATTTCGCATTCCGGAACTGCCGCAAGCTACCAACGCATGCTTTATAAAACGATTATGGACGTGCTTGACAGAGGAATACAAAGAGGCGAGTTTGTCACCGCGCTGACGTTGGAAGAATTAGCGAATCATTTGATACTGGCCATGCGCGGGTTGATCTATGAGTGGTGTATCCGTTATCCAGATTTTGATTTGAAGACACAATCGCGGGCGCATTTTGATCTCATATTAAAGGGTATTCAGAGAGGGTCTAAATCATAATGTCACCCTGTGATTCCTCCTGAAACCATTTTTAAGAAGCCGCGCCACTGTTATACGCCCGGATTTTAGGGACCTATTAATATGATCTTTCTATCCATTCTTAAACTATTAAACTGTAAAAAAACAGCCCACAGGTTCAAATCCTGTGGGCTTAAAAAATATTGGCGGAGAGAAAGGGATTCGAACCCTTGATGGGGTATAAGCCCATACACGATTTCGAGTCGAGTGCCTTAGACCAGCTCAGCCATCTCTCCATATTTTTGCTGGCAAAACCAGCTACCCCACTATTATAAAGATTTCACATGGCGGTGTCAATACAATTCTTTGCTTTCATAGCATGGGCAGCCGAAATGGAAAGTATGTAAAAAAGGGCCGGCAGGGCCCCTTTACATGCGGAGACTATTTTATTGGCGCAAATTTTTTCTTTGGACGCTTTGCAGATGGGGCAAAAATAGTCCTCTGGGAGCTGCTCGAACGGGGTTTCCCCCGTCGTAGATATACCCGCAGACGGAACAGCGATATTGCGTGGGCTTTGTTTTTCCCTCTTCACCGCGATAGGTGGGCGCGTTTTTCGGACTCTTGCCTTTGACAACATCGTGATAATAGGCGTACGTCATCGGCTCTTCTTCGGACTGCATGGCGCAATCCACTACCTTGGCAAGCAAAATGCTGTGCGTCCCGGCGTTCAGTTCTTGCTGTACCTCTAAAATGATATAGCCGCAGGTGCCTTTCAGGACGGGCAAGCCGTCTATAAGCTCGTAGGGCAGGGCATCAAACTTGTCTGTATCCCGGCTGCTGAAGAAACCCAGTTTTCCAATGGTCAGCGGTGGGCAGGATTTAGGGAGCACGCATAAAGAGAGCCGGCCGGTTTTTTGATGCATGCATAGGTATGGTTGTCATGGTTCAGGCTGAGGGCAATGCTGGCAGGTTCCGCTGTCACCTGCATTGCGCTGTTGGCGATGCAGCCCACGGGCCGACTGTCATCCAAGGTACAAACGGCATACACGCCGTAGGAGAGCTTCCAGAGAATTTTCTGATCCATACTGCCTCCTTAAAAGGAAAAGTTCTTTTTTAAGTTTACCATATTTTTGAAAAAAAGCCATAGGGGTGCGCGCGCAATTTCTTTTCGAAACCCCTTGTTAGTTTTTGCTCATTCTGCTATGATAGAAACTAGAGAGTTTGGTAAAAAGAATAAACTTTTTACAGCAGATTTGAAAGGAAGGTATTTTTTATGCTCGTAACAATGAAAGAGATGCTGGACAGAGCCAGCAAAGAAAACTATGGTGTTGCTGCTCCCAACGTGGCGCATGAGCTGGACGCAAGAGCGGTGCTAAAGGCTGCAGAGCTGATGAACGCTCCCATTATTCTGGACGTTGCATATGGCGCGACCCCGGACATCATTTTCTACGGCAAGTATCTGACCCAGTTGGCTGAAATGGCTGCTGTTCCGGTTGCCATCAACCTGGACCATGGCGGCACATATGAAGAAGGCGTTGCGGCTATCGCTGCGGGCTTTACCTCCATCATGGTGGACAGAAGCACGCTTCCCTATGAGGAGAACGTTGCAGAAGTAAAAGCGCTTGTAAAAGTTGCAAAGGCAATGAACGTCAGCGTTGAGGCTGAGCTTGGCCACGTCGGCCAGGGCGAAAGCTACGCTGCGGACAGAGACGCTGGCCTCACCAAGCCCGAAGAGGCAGTGCAGTATATCAAAGATACCGGCATCGACATGCTGGCCGTCGCAGTGGGCACGGCGCACGGCGAGTACGTCGGCACCCCTCATATCGATTTCGACAGACTTGTCGAGATCAAGAAGGCGACAAACGGCTTCCCGCTGGTTCTGCACGGCGGCTCTGGCTCGGGCGATGAGAACCTCAAGAAGGCTTGCCAGCTGGGCATCAATAAGGTTAACATCTACACCGACCTTGCAAAAGCTGCTATCCGCCAGATCGAGGAAGACAAGGTTCCCGGCATGATTTGGAACTCCATCACCAACGGCATCGTGAAGCAGATTTCCTACTACATCGAGCTGTTCGGCGGCAAAGACAAAGCTTGGAAGGTCGAGCGCAACGGCCTCGGTTTCCACGAGATCGATACCACCGAGAAATAAGCAAAAATAAAAGAAACCGGATTTTTCCGGTTTCTTTTTTATTGCAGTTTTTCGATGCCGGTCGGCCGGTTTTGCGCCAGAGCGGCAAAGGGAAAGACCTCTTTGCTTTTTCCAGCGCCGCATGGGCGGGCTGTTCTTCCAAAAAAATGCCAACGCAGGCGCTGCCGCTGCCTGTCATGAAGGCATATTTCGCGTGTTCCCGCAAAAAAGCCAAGGTGTCCTCAATTTCTGGGCAAAGCGCCAGGGCGGCCTGCTCCAAACTGTTGCAAGAAGCCGCGGAAAAAGCGGGAAGATTCGCCGCGGCCAGGGCGGCTTTGCAGGCGGCGAGCTCCCCGTGCGCGCCGCCCAGCTCGTCGTATTTCTGATAGGCGGCCGGGGTGCTCACCCCGGATTTTGGCTGGAGCACGAGATAGTGGGGAGATAGATTGTTTTCCACCGGGCAGAGCACCTCGCCCACGCCCAGGCACTGCTGGCAGCCGCCTTTTTAGAAAGAAGGGCGCGTCTGCGCCGATTTTCAGCGCCAGCGCTGCCAGAGCCTCTTCCGAAAGTGGAAAGCCATAGAGCTGGTTTAGCCCCAGAAGCGTCGCGGCGGCATCCGCGCTGCCGCCTCCCAGCCCAGCCTCCCGGGGGATGCGCTTTTTGATGCGAATGGCGGCGCCGCCCGCAATGCCAGAGCTTTCAAAGAAAAGCTTTGCCGCGCAATATGCGGTATTTTTCTGCTGGGGCACGCCGGGGCAATCTACGCAGAGCGCATCGGCCTTTTCCAGGGAAACTTCATCGCAAAGGCTGATGCTTTGCATGATCATCTCCAGAGTATGGTAACCGTTTTCCAGCATGCCGGTGATATCCAGATATAAATTTATTTTTGCGTTTGCTTTTAAGATAACCATAACGGTATTATAGCATAAAAGGCTGTGGATATGTTAAAATGAGGAGGAAAGGCGGATATTATGATCATTGCAGATAGAATTTCAGATTACACCGTGCTGGACACGGAGACGGCATGAAGCTGGAAAGTTGGGGCGGATATTTGCTGGCCCGGCCAGACCCTCAGGTCATCTGGGAAAAAAGCCGGCCCGAGCTTTGGAAAAAGGCGCACGCGGTCTATTTCCGCAGTGAGACTGGCGGCGGGCACTGGGAATATAAAAAGGATCTGCCCGAGCGTTGGGAAATCGGCTATGGGGGCTGCGTTTTTATGTGCGCCCCACGGGATTTAAGCATACCGGGCTGTTCCCGGAGCAATCCGCCAATTGGCAGTTTATGATGGACACGCTTTCTGGCGGGGAAGAAGTGCTGAATTTGTTTGCGTATACCGGCGGCGCGACGCTGGCGGCGGCTAAGGCCGGGGCGCGGCTGACGCATGTGGATGCGGCGAAAAGCATGGTGGCCTGGGCCAAGGAGAATGCGGAGCTTTCCGGGCTTCGCGGCGCGCCCATCCGCTATATGGTAGACGACTGCATGAAGTTTGTGCTGCGGGAACAGCGCCGGGGCAAAAAGTACGAAGGCATTATTATGGACCCGCCGAGCTACGGCCGGGGCAGTAACGGCAGGTTTGGCGAGTGGAAGAGGATTTGTTTCCGCTGGTTAAGGAATGCGCAAAGCTGCTCTCGGACAAGCCGAAATTTTTCATCATTAACTCCTACACTACCGGGCTTTCCGCGGTGGTAACCCAGAACATGCTGCAAAACTGTGTGGCGGAAAAATTTGGCGGCAGCATTGAGGCGGACAGTTTGGTTTTGCCTGTGCAGGGGCAGAACATATATCTGCCCTGCGGCACCACGGCCAGGTGGCGGGCGTGAGGCTGCGGGTCCTCTATGAGGACAACCATGTGCTGGTAGCGGAAAAAGCCGGCAGGAGGGCCCTCCCAGGCGGATGCTTCCGGGGCGGAAGATATGCTGGGCATGGTAAAGGCATATGTGAAGGAGAAATACCAAAAGCCCGGCGAGGTTTATATCGGGCTGCTGCACCGGTTGGATCGCCCGGCGGCGGGGCTGATGGTTTTGCCCGGACGAGCAAGGCTGCGGCGCGGCTTTCGGAGGAAATCCGCCAGGGGCGCATGCGAAAGGGGTATCTCGCCATTGTGCGGGCTGCCGGGCTGCCGGAAAAAAAGGGCGCCTGGAAGATTATCTTTACAAGGACACCCGGGAGAACCGCTCCCGGATTGTATCTCCGGGGAGAGCGGAGCAAAGTTTGCGGCGCTGGAATACGAGGTATTGGAAGCGCGGGGGCTGGGCGCTGGCGCGCATCGAACTGCTCACCGGGCGGTCGCACCAGATCCGCCTGCAATTTTCCTCCGGGGTTGGCCGCTGTTGGGCGATGCAAAATACGGCAGCGGCGGGCAAGACCTGGCGCTATACTCCTATTTTCTCGAGTTTGCGCACCCGACGCGCAAGGAGCGGATGGCGTTTTCCCAGCTGCCGGGCACAGAAGCTTTTGTCGAATTTATCTCTGGAATGGAAAAACTTAAAATTTCTGGTTAAAATCGCTATTTTTTGAAAAAATAACGATAGAACAAGCAGGAAAACACTGCGAAAAGGCGAATCATTTAATGTGGCATGGAATATGCCTAATACAAGAGGGAGGTAAGAACGCTATGAAGATCAAAAACATTAGTGAACCGCAGAAATTCTTTGAGGTTCTGAACAACTGCAAGGGCAGCGTGGAACTGGTAACTTCTGAAGGCGACAGACTGAACCTGAAGAGCAAACTCTGCCAGTACATCGCTCTTACACAGATGTTCAAGGATGCTTCCATCGACGAAGTCGAGCTGGTAGTTTCCGAGCCGGAAGACATGAGCATGCTTCTTGACTATCTCATCAAGGGCTAAATTCCGGAAGGCTGCTCTGGCAGCCGAATTAAAAACGCAAAACATTTTATTGAGATATAGAAAGCACCATTCAAGCGCTGCACGCTGGATTGGTGTTTTTCTTATGAAGAAAACTAGAACTGTACCTCGGGCAGGGGTTTATTGTATAATAGGGCTACCGGAGGAAAACATGGAGATACTTTATTCGGACAACTATTATGCTCTACAGCGGGAGCTTTACCGCATGGCAAGCCTGGCGCTACAAGAAAATCGCCCCACGCTGATTCTTGTGCCCGCGCAGGCCAGCTTTCTTGTGGAATCCGGGATTTTAAGAGAATGCGGCGTGGAAGGCTTTTTGGAGCTGGAGGTTATGAGCTTTGAAAAGCTCACCTCTCGGATACTGGAGCTGGCGGGCGGGCGCGTATTGCCGGCTCTTGACAGCGCAGGCGTAGCCATGCTGGCCAAGCGAGCGATGAAGCAGGCAGGGGGGAATTGCGCATGCTGCGCGCAGAGGAGGAAGGGCTGCATGAGCGAGTAGGCGAGCTGGTTTCCGCGCTCAAGAGTGAGCAGATTTATCCCGAGCAGCTGCGGGAACTGGCCGGCAGCCAGCATGCATCCACTTCGGACAAGCTTCTTGACATTGCGGACGTTTTTGAGCATATGCTGGCGCTTTCGGGCGGGAGCATGCTGGACGGCAGAGACCAGGAGAAGCTGGCACAGAGCAAGTTTGCGGGCTCTTCTTACATAAAAAACAGGATATTATTGTATTTGGATTTGATATTTTGCCTGCGCTTAGAGTGCAGAGCATGGTGCAACTGGCGGGGGCGGCGAAGTCTTTTCGGCTGCTCATCGAGGCGCGGGACGATGCTGTGCTGCAAAAGCAGTGGCAGTGTGTAAAAAGGTTGGAGGCGGAAGCCCGGGCGCAGGGGCTATCCCTGTTTTGCGGGAGTTTGCCGCACAGCCCCAGGGGGAAACCGGATACTTGCAGCAAAATCTCTACACCTACCCTGCGCGGATGTATGAGGGAAAGCCCCTGCAAATCGAAGTGGCGGCTGCACAGAACAAGAGAAAAGAGACCGAATACGCGGCGCAGCGGATTTTGGAATACACCTGCGAGCAGGGCGGGCGCATGCGGGACGTTGCCATACTCGCGGGCAGCATTGCCGGCTATGAGGTATTGGTGCAAGATGTTTTCTCCCGGGCGGGCATTCCGTTTTTCCTTGAGAGCAAGCGGGCGCTGTTATTGAGCAGCGCGGCGGAGTTTGCATTGTCGGCACTGGATATTATTGCGGGCGGCAGATGGCGGCTGGCAGACGTATTGCGGCATTTAAAGTGTGGTTTTTATGCGCAGAGCAGGAGGAGACGGCGCTCATTCGGCATGCCAAGGAATACGGGCTCAGGGGATATGCTTTTCGCCGGGAATTTAAGCGGGGCGATGAGCAGATAGAGGCGCTGCGCCAACGGGCGTTTGGCCCGCTGCTCGAGATGGAGGACAGGGCGAAGGAGGAGAATCCGGCGTTTTGCTGTTGGAGTATTTGGAGAAAACCGGCGTGCAGCAAAAGCTGGAAGAACAGGCGGAGGAGCTGGCGGCGCTGGGTTTTTGGCAGAGGCGCGGTACTTTGGGGCAGGTTTATGAGGCGCTGGCGCGGCTCATAAACCAGGCGCAGACGCTGGAGGGGGGGAGATTTCGCTTCTGGAGCTGCGGCAGGTATTGGCGGCGGGGTTTGAGGCGGCGCAGATTTCCGTCATTCCCCGGCGACGGACGAGGTGACGCTGGGGGATATAACCCACAGCATTTTTGAGAAAAAAGAAACTGCTTATCGTGCTGGGGGGCGAACGAAGGGGCGCTGCCCGCCACGCTGGACGGTTCTGGAATCATAAACGATTACGAGATTGCCGAGCTGAGAGCGACGCTGCCGTCTTTTCCGGACAAGATGGCGTTTGACGACCAGAAGGCATATTTGCGCCGGGCTTTTGGTGCGGGGGAGCGGTTGATATTCACTTATAACCGGGAGGATGGCCCGGCTTCGCACGTGCTGGACCAGGTGCACAAGTTATTTCGAAGCTGGAAGAGGAACTGGCGGAAAGCCGGCCATTGCGCAGCGCAGAGGCCTCTTACGAGAATTTGGCCGCTGAGCTGCGGGCGATGGCGGATGGCGAGCGGGAGGAGAGCGAGCTGCTTTCGGCCTATATCGGCGAGGAGCAGAAGAAGCTGGCGGCGCTGCTGCCCGGCGTAAATTTTGACAACACCCCGGCGGCGCTGGGCAGGGCGGTGGCCCGGGGGCTCTATGGGCCGCCTTCGGCCAGCGTTTCCCGGATGGAGAGCTATTTTGAATGTTCCTACCGGCATTTTATGGAATATGGCATCCGGCCGGAAAAATTCGGGAGTTTGAGGAGGATGCCGGCAGCGCGGGCACATATGTGCACGACCTGATGGACGGCTTTGCGGCGGAGCTTTCGGCGCGCAAGCTTTCCTGGGCGGAGCTGGGCGACGAGCAATTGCAGGAAGTGATGGAAAGCGCAGCGCAGCGGCACAGGGCGGACCATAACCGCGGGATTTTCAATGAAAAGCGGTTTTATGGAGTGAAAAGCGGCTGCGGGAAGAGGCGGCGCTGGCTGCCCGGACAGTGCGCAGGCAGCTTGCGGGCACGGGCGTGCGCGTGGCGGCCAGCGAGGCTGGGTTTGGCGGGGATATTTTCTCGCTGCCCACGCCTTACGGACGGTTGACGCTGAGGGGACGCATCGACCGGGTGGACGAAGCCGTGGCAGACGATCAGACATATGTGCGCGTGGTGGATTACAAGACGGGGCAAAAAGCTTTAGCTTGGCGGACGTTTACTATGGGCTCAACTTGCAGCTTTTGGTATACCTGATGGCGGTGGAAAATTACTACCGGGCTCGGGGCAAGGAGGTTTTGCCCGCGGGCGGATTTTATTTCGAGATTAAGCTGCCCTATATCGGCGAGGGCGCGGAGGAGCAGACGAGGCTCTCCAAATTCAAGATGAACGGCTTTATTTTGGCCGAACCCGAGGCGGCGGCATCTTTCCAGGGCGAAGAAAAGAGCATGAAGATAAGGGCCGGGGAAGAGGGGAGAACGCCTTAGCGCCGAAGAGATGGAGGCGCTTTTGGCTACACCAAGAAGATGATTTTGCAGGCGGCCGGGGAGATGAGCGAAGGAGTGCTTTCGCTCCGCCCGGTGGGAGAAGGGGAGAACCTGCCCTGCCGGTATTGCGATTATCACGCGGTTTGCGGGTTTGACAAAGAATACCGGGGCAACACAGTGCGGCAAAAAGGAGAAGATCGATAAGGCGCGGTTTTTCCGCGAGATAGGAGGGAAGCGTGGCGGAAATGAAGCTGACGAATAAGCAGAGCCAAGCGGTTTATAGCAGGGGCGGGAATTTGCTCGTGTCCGCGGCGGCGGGCAGCGGCAAAACCAGCGTATTGGCGCGGCGCATTGTCTCTTATCGAGGAGGGAGCGGAAATCCGGCGCATGCTGGTGGTGACGTACACAAATCTCGCGGCAACGGCGATGCGGGAGCGCATTGCCCGGGAGCTTTCGGCCAGGGCGGAGGCCACCGGAGATTTCCGGCTGGAGGCCCAAGCGGAGTATGTGCAGATCGCGGATATCTGCACGATTCACAGTTTTGCCGCCCGGCTGATTCGGGAGAACTTTTTGCAGCTCGGCCTGCCCCAGAGCTTGCGGGTGGGCGGGCAGGAGGAGTGCGACGTATTAAAGGACAAGGCGCTGGAACAGGTTTTTGGCGCGCTTTACGAGGAGGAGGACGCGGACTTTCTCTCTCTTAGGGACCGCTATTCGGGCAGGACGGATGACAAGCTAAAAGAGATGCTGTTGCAGGTTTACGAGTTCTGTACCAGCCGGCCCGAGCGGCTTATCTGGCTCAAAGACGCGGCGGAGCGTTTTGATGAACAGGGCTTGGGAGAGATTTTGCGGGAGAAATGTCAGGTGGGCATGGGGCGGCTGTGTTCGCTCTTACAGCGCGGGCAAGAGCTGGAAAGGCAATATGAGTTCTGCGAAAAGCAGGCGGAAAATAACGCCCGGGAGCGTGAGGAGGCAGAGAGGCTTTGCGCGCTGCTGGAGCAGGATTTTCCGGGATTTGAAGCGGCGGTTTCTGATTTTAAGCTTTCTATGCTGGAGCGCAAAAATCCGGCGGGGGAAGGCAAGGAGCTGCTGCGGGGCATCAAGGCAAAGGCCCGGGAAGAGCTGAGGGAGCTGAAGAGCGCGCTGCCCGGCGAAGTGCTGCCCGTTTTGCGGGAGGAGGGCGCGTATATGCGCGGGCTGGCGGCATCGCTCTATCGGGTTTTGGAGCGGTTTGAGCGGGAATATGCCGCCCTCAAGCGGGACGAGCACATGCTCGATTACGATGACATGATCTCCTACGCTTACCGGTTGTTGCAGGATGACGACGCAGCGGAGCGGTATGCCGGGCGGTATGACTATATTTTCGTGGACGAATACCAGGACACCAACCCCTGTGCAAGAGGCGCTCATTTCCAGTATCAGCCGGGCGGACAACCGCTTTATGGTGGGCGATATCAAGCAGCGCATCTACCGCTTTCGGCTGGCAGATCCGCTGATTTTTCTGGAAAAGACCAGGGAGTTTGAGGGCGAGGCGGAGGATAAGCGGGTCATCCGCATGAACGAGAATTTTAGAAGCGCGCCCGGAGTCATCGCGCCCATCAACTTTGTCATGAGCCGGCTCATGAGCCGGGGATGGGAGAGATTGAATACACGCGGCAGGAGCGGCTCTTGGCAAAGCGCGAGGCGGGCGGCGGCATGGAGGTATTGCTCACGGATTATGGCGCAGGCGAGGAAGAGGACGAAGCCATGGGCGCGGCAGAGAGGGAAGCGCATACGGTCGCCCGGCGCATTGTGCAGCTTTTAGAGGAAACAGATGATGACGGCAAAGCGAAGTATGAGCCGGCAGATATTTGCGTGCTGCTGCGAAAAACCAGAGTGAACAGCCAGGTGTTCGCACAGGTTTTTTCCGAATACGGCATCAATTCCGAGACGCCGGACGGCCGGTTTACGCAGTTTATTGGGGTGGAGGTATTTGTGAACCTGCTGAAGGTTGTGGACAGCTTTGGTTCGGATATCGCGCTGCTCTCTGTGATGAGAAGCCACATCGGCGGGTTCGATGAGAGGGAGATGGCGCTCATCCGCCAGGCCGACCGCAGCCATTCCTTTTATAAGGCATTTTTGGCGTATGCTGAATATGAGGATGCGCTGGGAGAAAAATGCCGGGCGTTTCTCGCAAAAATCCACAGGTGGCGCTTGCTTTGCCGGGGCATTGCTTTGCCGGCGTTTTTGACGCTGCTGAAAAACGAGACGGATTATGCGGCGCGGCTGGCCGTGCTGCCCGGGGGGCGGCGCAAAAAGAGGCTTTTGCGCAGTTTTTTTCCCGGTGTTTGGCCTACGCGGAAAAGCAGCGGACGCTCTTTTTCTCTGGTGACGCAGCTGGAGGACATTTACAAAAGCAAAGGGGCGTATTCGGAGTTCCGCCAGGCCGGGGACAGGAGCGGGTGTGTGCGCATTATGAGCGTGCACAAGAGCAAGGGCTTGGAATTCCGGTGGTGATTTTGGCGCGGATGGACACAAAGTTTTCTAGAAACGACACTTCCCAGCCGGTGCTGCTGCATTCGGCGTTGGGCATCGCTTCGGATATCATCTGCGCGGAGCAACGCAGCATCAGAAAAACACAGACAAAGGAACTCTTCAAATACGTCATGAACAAGGAGATGAAGAGCGAGGAGCTACGGGTGCTCTACGTTGCCATGACCCGGGCGAAGGAGCGGCTCATTCTTTCGGGCACGGTGAAAAAGCCGGAGGAGTTTTTTTGCGAGCAGAGCCAGAGCTTTTCCTGGTACGACTTGCTCGCCAAAAACAGTCCGCTGGAATGGACGCTTTCGGCGTTGCTGCCGCTGCCCTGCATGGCGGATTGGTATCAGGGAACAAAGCCGGAAAAAAGAGGATATGGAGATTGCCCACAGCCTTGTGGGCGAGGCGGCGGAGCGCCGGCAAAGGAAAGAGAATTCGATCTAAAGGCTTGCTTGCTCTCTGCCGGGCGAAAGCCCTACCGCCCGTTTTTGCGCTACGAGGCGCCGCGCATTCCGGTGAAAATCGGCGTGAGCACGCTGCGCGCGCTGGATGACGAGGAGGGGGAAGTGCGCCCGGCGTATCACGCGGCGGACAGCAAAGCCGGAGGGGACGGCGGCGCCGAGCTGGGCACGCTGGTTCATCTGTTTTTGCAGCATGTGGATTTTAAGAGCAAAAGCGTAGAGGCGCTGGAGGCGGAAGCACAGCGCATGATAGAGGCGCTCATTTTGACTGAGCAGGAGGCGGCGCGGATTCGGGGCTTTTTTCCGCAGATTGCGGACTTCCTTTGAGCGATCTGGCCTATCGCATTCGCGGCTCCAAGCGGGTGCTGCGGGAGGTGCCGTTTAGCCTTTCGGTGACGGCGGAGGAACTGGGCATTGAAAAGAGCGAGGAAAGGGTGATGGTGCAGGGCATCATTGACCTGGTTTTTGAGGAGGAGGGCAAGTGGGTTTTGGTAGACTATAAATCCAACATGGCGGACGAGAGCCGGCTCATCGCTCTGGCCACGGCCTATCAGACCCAGATGGACCTCTATAAGAAGGCGCTCAGCCGCATCACCAAGATGCCGGTGGCTGAGAGCTATCTCTATCTGCTGCGGGCGCGCACAGCGCTGCAACTATGCTAGGAGGGACATATGAAAATTTGGTATTTGGATAACAGCGGGTTTTGCCTGGAGCAAGAGGGCGTTCTTTTGGTGTTCGACTGCTGGAAGTTTCCAAAAGCGGGGGAAGGCGGAGAGGGGTTTCTTTCTAAAGAGGAGGTAGCCGGGTATTCCAGCGCATACATATTTGTGAGTCATGTGCACGGCGACCATTTTAACAAAAAAGTGTTCGGCTGGGCGGCGGACAACGTGACGTATCTGGTGGACGAGGGGTGCCCGTTCCCCGGGCGTGCGGAGCGTGAAGCTAAAGAGCGGAGGGCAGTACTAAGATGGGAAGATTCGGGTTTTGGCGCACCCTTCGACGGATCTCGGGTGTCCTTCCAGGTGGAGATTTTTGGCAAAACCATCTTCCACGCCGGGGATTTAAACTGTTGGCACTGGGCCGGGGACAACACGGAACAGGAAGAGCGGCAGGCGCGGGCAGAATTTACCCAAGCGCTAGAGGAGGTAAGCCAAAAGATGCCTCGGGCGGACGTGACTTTTTTTCCCAGTGGATCCTCGGCTCGGCCCGCAACTGGACGACGGCGCGCTGGAATTTTTGCGAAAAATCGAGGTTGGGCTGTTTGTTCCCATGCATTTTGGACAGGAATTTGCCGCAGCGGCGGCTTTTGCCAAAAAGATGGAGGGAAAGCACGAGTTTTTGCCGGCGCGGCCGGGCGATAGTTTGGAAATTTCATGCTGAGTTTGCGCATTGTTCATAAATAATCGATATCATAAAAAGGTAAACAAAGTTTTGATAGAAGGAAGACGAAGAAAATGATGAACGGAATTCGGAAGTTTATGCAGGGCCGCTATGGGAGCGACGCGCTGTCGCTTTTCTTGTTGTGCGTGGGGATTGTGCTCAATCTTTTTATTGGGCGATACCTGATTGGCCAGATTGTGGCAATCGCGATATTTGCGGTGGTGATTTGGCGAATGTTTTCCCGCAACATCTACGCCCGGCAGAAAGAGAATGCGGCATATCTGAGAATTTGGTATAAGATAAAGGCATCTTTACCCCGAGGCCGGACGCGAAAACGCATAAACGCTTTAAATGCCCCAAATGCCGGCAGATGGTGCGCGTGCCAAGAGGCAAGGGGAAAATCATGATCACCTGCCCGAAGTGCGGCGAAAAAATTTTCAAAAAATACCTGATGTGATTGATTTTCGGCAAAAATAGGATATAATAAACCTATCAGAACAAAGGAGAAATGCTATGATTACAAAAGATATGACCATCCGGCAAGTGCTGGAAAAAGATATCAACTGCGCGGAGATTTTCCTGAACGCGGGAATGCACTGCATTGGCTGCCCATCGGCATCGGCAGAGACCATCGAAGAGGCCTGCACGGTGCACGGGTTAGATGCAGACGTGCTTGTCGGGCAGCTGAACGAATTTTTCGGAGCATAACAAAAGGCCTGGGATTCCGGGCCTTTTTGTTTGGCAAAAAAGATAGAAAAAACAAAGCCTTAGCGCATGTATAATGGGTGCATATTGTAAAGTTTATGCATAAAAATACAAATTTTAGTATTATTATTGACAGTGACGGGATATGGCCGTATAATAATCCAAGGAAACCAAGTTTAATAAACTTTGCATACAAAAAAGGAGAACGGGAACATGGCAAAACAGTTTAAAAAAGTAGTGCTGGCATACTCGGGGGAGGGCTGGATACGTCGGTCATCATGAACTGGCTTATCGAGACGTACGGCTGCGAGGTCATCGCGGTATCCGGAAATGTGGGCCAGGCGGACGAGTTGGAGGGGCTGGAGGAAAAGGCGCTGAAGACCGGCGCGAGCAAAATCTACATCGAGGATTTGCAGAAGGAATTTGTAGAGGACTACATTTGGCCCTGCCTCAAGGCCGGAGCAAAATACGAGGGGACATACCTGCTGGGCACCTCGTTTGCGCGGCCGATCATTGCCAAGAGAATCGTAGAGATTGCCAAGGCCGAAGGGGCGGATGCGATTTGTCACGGCTGCACGGGCAAGGGCAACGATCAGGTGCGCTTTGAGCTGGCCATTAAGGCGTTTGCGCCCGAGATGAGCGTCATCGCCCCCTGGCGGATTTGGAACATCAAATCCAGGAAGACGCCATTGAATATGCCGAAGCGCACAACATCCCGTTAAAATTACCCGGGAAACAAACTACAGCAAAGACAAAAACCTCTGGCACCTCTCCCACGAGGGGCTGGATCTCGAAAATCCGGTAAACGAGCCCATGTACGACAAGATTTTAGAGATGGGCGTCTCCCCGAGCAGGCGCCGGATACCCCGGAGTATGTGAGCATCTCTTTTGAGAAGGGCATCCCGGTGGCAGTGAACGGGCAGAAGATGGACGGTGTTGCCATCGTAAAGAAGCTAAACGAGCTGGGCGGAAAGCACGGTGTGGGCATCATTGATATCGTGGAAAACCGGCTGGTGGGCATGAAGAGCCGGGGCGTATACGAGACGCCCGGCGGCACGATTCTCTACCATGCGCACGAAGTGCTGGAGAGCATCTGCCTCGATAAGGAGACCGCGCACTTTAAGGCCACGGTGGCGCAGAAGCTGGCGGAGCTTGTGTATAACGGCCAGTGGTTCAGCCCGCTCACGGCTTCCATCAACGCGTTTGTCGACCATACGCAGCAGCCCGTGACCGGCGAAGTGAAGCTCAAGCTCTACAAGGGCAATATCATCAACGCCGGCGTGCAGAGCCCCTATACACTCTACGATGAGACCACGGCTTCCTTTGGCGAGGACAACGGCTACAACCAGGCGGACGCCGAAGGCTTTATCAACCTGTTCGGCTTGCCCATCAAGGTGAAGGCGCAGCTGGATGCGCAGCGGGAAGGAAATAAACGATGAAACTTTGGGCTGGAAGATTTTCTAAGGAAGTCGACGAGACTGTGAACGACTTCAACTCTTCCATCTCCTTTGACGCCCGGATGGCCGAACAGGACATTTTGGGAAGCATGGCGCATGCGAAAATGCTCGCTGCGTGCGGAATCGTCTCGGCAGAGGATGCCGAGGCGATTCTTTGCGGTCTTGCGGAGATTTTGGAAGAGCTAAAAAGGCAAACTTGCGATAGACCCGGCGGCGGAGGATATTCACACCTTTATCGAGGGCGAGCTCACGGCACGGGTGGGAGACGCAGGCAAGCGGCTGCACACGGCCAGGAGCAGGAACGATCAGGTGGCGCTGGATTTGCGGCTCTATCTGGCAGATCAAATAGAGGAAATTGCCGGGCTAGTCGAAAAGCTCATCGCGGTGCTGTGCCAACAGGCGGAAAAGAGCGCGTTTGCCATCCTGCCCGGATACACGCATATGCAGCGTGCGCAGCCCGTGAGCTTTGGGCATCATCTCATGGCATATGCCTCCATGCTGCTTAGGGATCTCGCGCGGCTGGCGCAGTGCCGGGAGCGCACGATGATCTCCCCCTGGGCAGCGGTGCGCTGGCCGGGACGACGTACCCCATCGACCGGCACATGAGCGCGGAGCTTTTGGGCATGAGCGGCCCCTGCGCCAACAGCATGGACGGCGTATCCGACCAGGATTTCTGCATCGAGCTCGCCTCGAATCTGTCTCTTATCATGATGCATCTATCCCGGCTATCCGAGGAAGTGATCTTGTGGTGCAGCTGGGAATTCAAGTTTATCGAGCTGGACGATGCTTTTTCCACGGGTTCCAGCATTATGCCGCAGAAGAAAAACCCGGACGTCGCGGAGCTGATTCGCGGCAAGACCGGCCGGGTTTATGGGGATTTAACCTGCCTGCTCACCATGATGAAGGGCCTGCCTATGGCCTACGATAAGGACATGCAGGAGGATAAAGAGGCGATTTTTGACGCGGTGGACACGGTCAAGCTCTGCCTCTCCACCATGGCGCCCATGATAGCCACTATGACGGTGCTGCCCGAGAACATGCGGGCTGCTGCGGCCAAAGGGTTTATCAACGCCACAGACTGCGCAGACTACCTGACCAAAAAAGGCATGCCCTTCCGGGACGCCTATAAAATTACCGGTCAGATTGTGGCGCGCTGCATTGAAGCGGGAAAGACACTGGAGGCGCTCAGCTTGGAGGAGTATCAGGAATTTTCGCCGGTGTTTGCGGAGGATGTATATGCGGCGATTTCCCTGGAAAATTGTTTGGCGGGGCGCACATCCTACGGCGGGCCTACGCGGGGAATCGGTTTTTGGAGCAAGTGCAGCTGGCCCGGGAGTAACTTTCGCATAAATAAATTTTGCTATATATAATGTAGGTTTATTAAGCAAAAAAAAGCAGAGCATTTGCTCTGCTTTTTTATTGCTCTAGCGTTTATTTTGTGAGGGAAAGCGCCTGAGTTTTGAGCGATTCAATATTGCGGTGCATCGCCGGGATGAGCGCGCGATGGCGATGCAAATGGCCTCGGGCAGCATATAGCTGGCGTTATATCCGAGCGAGTAGATCCAGGCAGATTGACCGGCGGGAGCATATTCCCCAAAGAACACAGCCCCGGAGATAAACGAGCAAAGGAACCGCGCAAAGCACGCGCCTACCATGCCCGGGAGCATTTTCTTGCGATACACGCCGGCAACAGCCAGCGCGCCGAAGCCCAGCAGATAGTCCAGCACAAACTGAATCCAGTTTAAAAATACCGGTTCTTGATGAATTGTAGCAGGCCGAATGCAAGAGCGGCAAAAGCAATCCCTTCTTTGCGCCATAGATATAGGAAAAGACCAGGATGGGCAGCATGCTGGCTGCGGTGATCGAGCCGCCGTTGGGCATTTTC
>VOFE01000575.1_pt1 | contig 74000 bp, 110 predicted proteins | sample 5384071 | NCBI WGS metagenome assembly VOFE01 (sample SAMN12384724, study PRJNA508395) | human gut metagenome | isolation source: healthy gut D | host: Homo sapiens
CTTTTCCGCCAGCGCAATCGCCGCCGCAACGTTGGTACCGGAGTGAAATGCCGCATCATCGCCCTCCAGACGCGCCAGGTCTTTCGCCGTCTGAATTGCGACGCTGTCCGTACGATATAGATAATCGTCGTAATCCGCGTATTCAGGTTATCCGGGATCAGGCCGTCGCCAATGCCCATTTGCAGGAGCGTGCCGATGTTGCCGCCTGCGAGGATCGCGGCGTTTTCCGGTTCCACCGCCCAGATCCTGATGTCCGGGTTCTGCGCCTTGAGTACTTCGCCGATCCCCGTAATCGTCCCGCCCGTGCCGACGCCGGAACAAAATCCGTCGATTGGCCCGGCGACTTGCTCAAGAATCTCCAGCGCTGTGTGGTGCCTGTGTGCGGACGGGTTTGCGGGGTTTGAAAACTGCTGCGGCACGAATACGCGCGGATCGCTCCGCTTTAGGGCAAGCGCCGCGTCCAGGCAGCGCTGGATGCAGTCTCCGATGTTGCCGTCGTCGTGGACAGCCGGACTTCCGCGCCGTAGTGCTCCACGAGCTTGCGCCGTTCCACACTGACGCTGTCCGGCATGACGATGATGGTGCGGTACCCGCGCACCGCGCCGACGAGCGCGAGGCCGATCCCCTGGTTGCCGCTCGTCGGCTCCACGATGACGGAACCCGGGCCGATCAGGCCCTGCCGTTCGGCGTCGCACAGCATGTTCCAGGCCGTGCGTGTTTAATGGAGCCGCCGACGTTCAGGCCCTCGTATTTGACGAGGACGCGCGCGCCGTGCGTCGGCGCCATGCGTTGCAGCGCGATTACCGGCGTGTGGCCGATGCATTCCAGTATGTTCTGATAAATCATGAAATCCTCACTTTCACAGATCCGCCGCTTTGGCCGTTTTACTATCCCATTATAAGAGGACGACGCGCCTTTTGTGAAGCGGCGTGTCCTGCGGCTGTGAAAACAAAGACCCCGCATAGGAACCGCGTCGCTAAGACGCGTCCTATGCGGGTGTGCCTGCCGTCTATTGGCCGTTTTTCTGGGAGGACCTGCGTATCAATTCATACGCAGCGCTGTTGATTGGGGAGGGGACGGCGGCGGGGCGCGCCAGATAATACCCCTGCAAAAGATCAACGCCGAGCCGGAGAACCATTTCCAACTCACCCGCAGTCTCCACGCCCTCCGCGATGATGAGCATCCCGCGCTCATGCGCGTAGCCGACGATATTCGTCACCAGCTTCTGCTTGTTGGTGTCGTTGTCAATCCCGCGGATAATGGAAATGTCCACCTTGATAAACTGCGGAGACAGATCCAAAATGTTTTTCGCTGTTATAACCGCTGCCGTAATCGTCGAGCGCGAACATGCCGGAGGAACCGGGGTTGTCGCGTTTTTCGCGCGTCGCGTCCAGATTGAGATCCTCCGCCTCGGTGATCTCTATGACCATGCGAGGCTGTAAATAGCCGAAACGGTCGTGAAAGGCAAGCGCGGTCTCCCGCTCCATGCAGTGGCTCGCAATTGAGTTGATAAACAGCAGCGCGCCGTCGTCGACGAGCCCCTTGCTTTAAGAGGCTCTCATAAGCTTCGCCCGCTTTGAACCAGGTCAAACGCTCGATCTCGCCCAAGCGTCCCTCCATACGCGCGAGCTGAAGCACCATATCGGGGAGCGCAGCGTCGGCAGATTGACGCGCATCAGCGCCTCATAAGCGTAAACGTTACCGCTGCGCGCGTCTACAATCGGCTGGAAATGGTAGACAAGGGACTCTTTTTCAAGCAACTGCTTGAATTCCCGCCGGTTTTGCATCATGAAGCTTTCCTGGTTGTAAACGCCCAAATCAAAGTCGCCCATCATGCCTTTTGTGGACTGCTTGACCTGATACATGGCAAAGTCCGCAAAACGGGTGAGTTCGTTGAAATTGGTGCTGTCCTCCGGGTACCACGCGACGCCGCCGGAAGCGCTGATGTGGCAGGTGCTGCCGTTTGGAAGCACGAAGATGCTGGAACGTATGGCCTCCGAAAGCTTTTCGAGGGCCATGCGGATCGCCTGCCGGTTTTGATAGCCGTGGAAGAACACATAAAATTCATCGCCGGAGACCCTGGCGCAGAGCGTCCCTTCCGGGACGTTGCCCGCGAAGCACAGGCCGGCCTGGCGTATGTACTGGTCGCCGCAGTCATGACCGAAGTTATCGTTGATTCCCTTGAGGTTATCGAGATCCATCATCAGGAGCGCAGCGTGGCCCAGTTGTCTCTTGTATGTCGAAAGAGCTCATCCGCCGCCTGATAAAACGCCCTGCGGTTATAGAGCCCGGTCAAAAGGTCGTAGTCACGCTCGTGCTCGATGCGCATCCGCTCCCAGGTGGCGGCCGTTACGTCCTCGGCGAGGCCAATCGTGCGTTCGCCGCTTTCCGACACTTCAATGCGCACGTACCGTACACGGCCCGCGGGCAGCGGCACGGTATAAAGCACGCTGTTGTTATCCTTGTGCTCATGCGAGAGCGCGGCGTCCATTTCCTTGAGAACCTCGATAAAGCGTTCCGTCGTCAGTCCGCGCACCGGGACGTTTTTTTCAAACAGGGAGAAGAAATTGTCCGTTACAAACAAAGACCCGGTGTCCCTGCGGATCTCGAACCCGGCCAGCTCCACGCTCGCCATATCCATGATCTGCAAGAACTTCGTCGAAGCGTCCACAACCTCGCGGCTGAGCTTTGTAATGGCGCTTGAAAAGTTAAGTTGTCAATTTCCGTCACGCCCGTTATGGAAAGCTGCGGGATCTCCATGCTTTCCATCTGTGCCCGCTCCACTTCCTGCGAGAGGGATTTGATCGGCTGCGAAAGCTTCCGGCTGATGATAAAAATACTGAAGGCGCCCACCAGAAAGGTCAGGAAAACCGCCAGGTATAAGAGCGTCAGAACCGTGTGGGAAAACGCATAGAGCAGTTGTTCGCTGACAACGCCGAGCAGCGCCCAGCGCTGTCCGGCAAAGGGCGTGTTGCTGTTATAGAGGTTGAGGTAATCGACATCGACGTAATAGGACTTCCCATCCAGCTCCACAAGCCCGCTTCCCTCCACCGACTTTTCCAGATACAGGCGGGCGCCGGGAGAAAGCCGTTGCTGGATCGTACCGCTGATCATCGCAGGCTCGAAAACGCCGAATTCTTCTTCCACGGCAAGAATATAAGACCCCTGTTTGTCGTCGAAAAGCTCGCCGTAGGGGAGCATGGTGAAAAGATAATTCGTTAAAAGATCAACGCCCAAAACGCCGTACACCGTCCCGTCGTCCAAAATAAGCGGGATGGAGTAGGAAACAGACGGCTGGTTGCTGCCGCCGCGGTCAAAGGACGTGGAGTTCAAAGCCATAGTCCGTGATGTTTTCCACGCCGGCGGCGTCATAGGCCGCCTGAAATGCGTCGAATAAGTAATGATAGTACGCGTCGTCGTCCACGCTGAACTTAAAAAGCGGATGCCAGTCGGAGTCCGTGGAAATATTGAGGGAGTTGACAATGCCGATCGGCGCGCGTTTCAATAAAAGATCGGCATACCGGTACGACGGCGGCGAAGTCGGGTCCAAATCGCGGATATAGAGCCCGGTTCGTTCCAGTACCGTTCAGGCTCGATCCCAGAGAGGTCCTGCGTATTAAAAATCAGATAAACGCCCGAAACCTTTTGCGTGTACAGCGTGGATATCACGTCGTTTACGACAGCCTGCAAAAGCGGCGCGCAGACGTCGGAGCTTCTGTCGAGCTGGTCAAGCGACAGCTCGCCGCTTTCGAGCATCCTCTGGGCGGCGGCGTTTACGGTGTCGGCCAGGAGCGCCAGATCCGCGTAGGTGCCGACCATATAATTCTCAAGATAGCTGCTGCGGTTTCCACCTGCTTGTTTAAAATATCGCGCGCATTCTGATTGAGCCTTCCAACAACGCCACTTAACGCAAACGCGCCCGAAAGGAACAGGCTTTCCGCAATGATCAGAAAGAAGAACGGCAGCATAATCGTTTGAAAGATCGAACGTCCGCGGCCGTTTCCCTTGACTCGCTTATCTGCCAATTGTGACCCCTCCTTTCGTTTGCAGCCGCAGCGATACGGCTTAACCCGCTAAGGCCTCAAGGCTTTGCAGCGTGGCGTTATACCAGTCGTCGAAATAGGCGTCGGACGTAAACGCCGCGCTGGCGTCTTCAAGCGTCTGCCCGTTATTCAGGTTTTCAACAACCTTCGCCCGGTCGGCCGTAGCGAGATCGCTCATGGAATACTCCAGGATATTGCGCGCGGTGGTACCGTTTTGAAACGCCTTTGGCGTGTAAAGCGTGTTGCCTGTGACCATGGAGATGGCGTTTGTAAGAATCCTTTTCATCACTTCCGTGGTGTCCTTCTGCACAGACAGGATCACGTCGATATCGTTTGCGGACTTTGTAACCGGCATATAGTCGGACTCCACGGAGAACTTGATATTGCGTTCATCCTCCGTCAGCCACTTTAAGAACTGTACCGAGGCATAGACCTCCGCGTCGGTTCCCTGCGTCACCACCATACCCGCGCCCTGCTGGACGGCATACGGTTCCCCGTCTGCAAACTGCGGGCAGGGGAACGCCTCCATCTCGACTTCATAGCTTTCCGTGTCGCTGACGATCACTTCGTTGGGAAAGAAAGTCGCGCCGGAGGAAGACCCGACAAAGGAGATGATGTTTCCGGTTTTGACGTCGTCGCTGCGGAAGCGGCCGGACGAGGCAAAATATCCCTTTACATATGGAACGTAGTAATTATCCCAGATTTTGCGGATTACGTCTTTATCGAAATGCAGCTCCATTTGCCGTCCTGAATCGTGAAAAGCTCCGTTCCAAGCTGCATGGCGCCGATTAAGTAGTTCGCCATCGCGTCGCGGCCAAAAAATGCGCGGCCGTCGTTCGGCTCGGGCGTCAGGCTGTCGGTCCACTCGTAATAGGCCTGCGCCGTGGCAGTCAGGCCTTCAATCGTCGCGAAGTCTGCGTACTTAGCGCCGGTCGCCTCGGCAAAGGCGTCCCAGTCCGTCTTGTTCAGCAGGAAGATTTCAGTTGACTTTGCGACAGGAAAAATTTTGATGCTGCCGTCGTTGTCAAACTGGCCTTCCGTTATGTAGCTGTCGATAAAGGAATCCAACTCCTCCTTCGTGAAGTAGGAGGACAGGTCCGCCGCCAGGCCAAGCTGGTCGACCGCGTAAGCCGTGTCGGCATAGGCGGCGAAGATATTCGGCACGTCGCCCGCGCCCGCCTTTCCCTGCACCGCGTCGAGCACGCTGTTTTCAAGGTCCGTGACGGAACCCTGGCTGTAACTCTCGATGAAAATGCCCTGCTCCTTGCCGGTCGTCTCGTTAAATTCGTCCACCAGCAGATTGAACGCGTCGAGCTGCGCGCCGTTATAATACGTCCATACGGTAATGGAAACGGGCGATTTGGGGTCCAGAAGGTTCGTTTGCTTCCCGCCGGAGGCGCACCCGGAGAACAGGGAAATCAGCATAACGGCAAGCAGCAGGAGGGCAATACGTTTTTTCATAACAATTAGGTCCTTTCCTTGCGCAGTTGAACACGCCGGACTCATTTCGGAGGCCGTGCTCATGTGGAAAAAAATCCATCTAAATACCGTTATTATAATCGTTTTATTCCCTCAATATAAGTGCTTTTCAAAACTCACGTTTCCCCTGGTTTTTTATACAAACGGAGGCCCGTCCCATTCCAAAATGAACGTTTATGAAGAAAAGGCCGCCTTATGTCTGACTCGTGCGGATAAGATAATTGATCGCAATTTCAAGAAATCTCTTTACGGGTGGCCGGGAAACCAGCGGATATCCGGTGATGTTTTGAATCAGGTTCGGGTTTTTGCGCCAGGAAACGATGATCAGCGTTTCAATGTTGTCTCGTACGGAGGTCGGTGAAATGTCGTACAATTCCGCAACCTCACGAAACAACCGGTTGACGCGGACCAGCTTGTCCGGGTCGTCAAACGCGACGTCGAGCACGGTGAGAAGCAGCCGGTAGCCGTAATAATTCGACGTGATTCCAAGCCGGTATAATAATGTTTCTATTTCGATTCTTGCCATTTTGATCACTCCTTATCGTGAATCTAAGGAAATCATATAGCATAATCGACAAAAGTTTCAAAAAACAGATATATTCGACAGAAAGCTTTAAAAGCAGACGGTATTCGTGAAGGTTTCCTGTCGTAAAATAGCTTTTTGTGCCGCGCCGTATGCAGGTTGGGAATAGAGTCCGCCCGCTATTTAATAAAAGTTCCTTTCGGCGCGGCAGTTGGCCCCGCGAAAAAACAGCAGGGGAAACACCGGCCTTCCCTGCTGCTTTTTTCATAACGATTTTCTAATATGATGCGACAATGTATGCGGGATCTGGGTCATGAGGCCATATCATACGACGCGGCTGAAAAACTGTATCAAACAAAACAGGTTCATTTGGTTTTTAAACAATCCGTCGGTATAGGAAACGCATATTGGTTTCCCTGATACTGCAAACAAACGAAAAGGACTGAAATCATTGATTTCAGTCCTTTTTACTGGTCCGAGTGACGGATTCGAACTCATGGCCCCTTGAACCCCATTCAAGTACTCTACCAAGCTGAGCTACACCCGGACATTCACAGCTTTTATAGTATACAACGCGCGGGGCGCCTTGTCAAGTGGGTTTTTACATTTTTCGCAGGACATGCCCTGGGACGTTCTTTTGAAAAAACGCATTGAAAGCGTTTTCCCCATATGATATAATGAAGCAATAAATCTGCTTTGGAGGTCACTTTCTATGGATCAGGATGTAAAAGTACTGCGCGGGCTTGCCTCTCAATATTTTGCGTACGCCATGAGCGATGAAAACCATCGGAAAATGGAACTGCACCGTGCCTCCAACGACCTGAATAAAGGGACGCGCCCTGTCGTGCTGCTTTCAGAGATCCCGTGGCATGAGCTGGAGCCGGCGGAAGAGCTGCGGCCCGTCTGTGAGGACCCGGTTCTGCGCGCCGTGGAGTCTCGGATCCGCATGACGCTCTTTCAGAAAAAATACTTCCCCGGCGATATGGTTATCCCGCCTTATGTCGGCGTACCTAAGATCGTCCTCAATGAAAACGACGGCCTGAAGCCGGTCTATACGGAAGTGGACCGCAAAAGCGAAAACGACGTGCAGGCGCATCAGTACGCAACACAGTTCCATACGTTGGAGGACGTTGCAAAAATCCAGTTTGACAAAATTGTTTACGACCGCCATACCACCATGCGCCGCTATGAACGCGTCGCGGACGCGATCGGCGATATCGTGCCGGTGAAGCTCGTCGGCATGTACGCGGTGATGGGCATCTCCCATACGCCGTGGGACCTTTTGGCGCGCTATTTGAACATGGACGACCTCCTCTATAATATGGTGGACGAACCGGAGCTGATGCACGCGCTTGTCTCGCGCTTTACGGACGTATTCCTCGACCGTATGCGCCAGTATGAGGCGCTCGGCCTCTTGGAAGGCGACTCCTACGACCTCCACTGCACGCCCGCGCTGACAAACGACCTGCACCCGGACCGCGACCACGTCAAGCTCAATCAGGTTTGGGGACGCGCCGCCGCGCAGATCCTGGGTGTCGTGTCGCCCGAGATGCACGACGAGTTCGACATTACCTATCAGATGCGCGCCATGGCGCCCCTTTGGGCTGGTCTACTACGGCTGCTGTGAGCCGCTCGACCGCAAAATTCCTATTGTGGAAAAGATTCCAAATCTCCGTAAAGTCGGTGTGACGCCGTGGGCGGACGCCAACATGGCGATTGAGGCGATTGACGGACGGTTTGTTGTCTCGGCGAAAGCAAATCCCGGCCTTGTGGCCTCCAGGACGCTTGATATGGATGCGATCGGGAAGGAGATCGAGACGATTGTGGACGCCTGCCACCGGTACGAGTGTACCTGCGATCTCGTTTTAAAGGATATTACGACGGTCGCCGGACGGACGGAAAACCTGGTGGAGTGGGAGCGCCTGGCAATGAAGCTCGCCCATAAATATTGAGTAAAATTTATTGTATTAGCGGAAATATTAGTGTATAATAACAATCGGAAGATTTTTTGTGACCGGGGGTGGAGCTTTGACGCAGACAATCGTTGTGGCCTCCGGAAAAGGCGGGACGGGAAAGACCTCGGTGACGGCCGGAATCGGCTGCGCGCTGGCGGAGCTCGGGCACAGCTGCCTGATGATCGACGCCGATGTCGGTATGCAAAGCCTCGATATGGCGCTTGGCGTACATAATTTCGCGGCGTTTGACTTTGCCGACGCCGCGCGGGGGAATATTGCGCTTGCCGACGCCGCCGTGCCGCTTGCGGTTTTCCCGCAGGCGTCCGTCCTGACCGCGCCCGCCGCGCTTGAGGAAATCGGCGCGAACACGCTTCGTACCGTCACGCGGAACATCCGGGAGATGGAGCTTTACGAGTTTGTCTGATCGACGCCCCCGCGGGGCTCGGGGGGGTTCCGGATGGCGGCGCGCGCCGCGGACCCGGCGTTATCGTGGCGACGGCCGACCCCATCTGCCTGCGCGGTTCCGAGCGGACGGCCCGTGAGCTCATGGCGTGTGGAGCCGCGAACCTGCGCCTTGTCGTCAACCGGGTACGCCCGGGCCTCATGGAACGTGGACTCCCAATATTGATGACGCGATCGACCTTTCCGGCGCGCAGCTTTTTGGGGTACGTGCCGGAGGACGAGTCTGTGATCGTGTCCGCGGCGCACGGCGTCCCGTCGCTTATGGCGCCGCGAAGCCGCGCCGCCCGTGCGTATCGTAATATGGCGAGACGGTTATTGGGGGAGCAGGTGCCCGTAATGAGGCTGGGGCGCCGATGAGAATAAGAAAGAGAGTGTGGAGTAATGAATATCGCCCTTATCGCTCATGATAAAAAGAAAGAATTGATGGTACAGTTCTGTATGGCTTACTGCGGTATACTCTCAAAACATAACTTGTGCGCGACGGGTACGACGGGAAAGCTCGTGGCGGAGGCTACCGGCTTGGCTGTGGACCGCTTTCTCTCCGGTAAACAGGGCGGCGACCAGCAGATCGGCGCGCGCGTTGCTTATAATGAGATCGACATGGTGATTTTTTTGCGTGACCCGATGACTGAGATGCAGATTGAGCCGGATGTCGCGGCGATGCTGCGTCTGTGCGACCTGCACAATATCCCGATCGCCACGAACATTGCTACCGCTGAGCTTTTGATTCTCGGCCTTGATAACGGCTATCTCAGCTGGCGTGACGTTGTGAATCCTAAAAACAGTAAAAAGGCAGGATTATCTGACCTGTTTCTTTCGATAAGAGGTACCGATTATGGCAGAAATCATCAAAGCGCCGAAGGGTACGCACGACGTGCTGCCTTCGGAATCGTACAAAATGGCACTATCTTGAGAAAACGCTCCGCGGCGTCGCCGCGGCGTTTAATTTCCGTGAGATTCGTTTCCCGACGTTTGAGCATACGGAGCTTTTTGTTCGCGGCGTCGGCGATACGACGGACGTGGTGCAGAAAGAAATGTACACGTTCGAGGACAAAGGCGGACGTTCCATCACGCTGCGCCCGGAGGGTACGGCGTCCGTGGTGCGCGCGCTCATCGAAAGCGGCACGATTACCGGCGCGTTGCCCGTAAAGTGCTACTATATCGCGCCGAACTTCCGCTGAAAAAGCCGCAGGCAGGACGTCTGCGCCAGCACCACCAATTCGGCGTCGAGTGCTTTGGCAGCCCGTACCCGGAGGCGGACGCGGAGGTCATCAGTCTGGCGGATACATATCTGCACAAGCTGGGTATCCACGATATCACGGTGCATATCAACTCCATCGGTTGCCCGGACTGTCGCCCGAAATATCACGCGGCGCTGCGGGAATACTTCCGTCCGCATCTTGCCGAGATGTGAGACGTGCCGGGAACGTTTCGAGCGCAACCCCATGCGTCTTTTGGACTGCAAGAGCCCGGTTTGCCGGGAATTGCGAAAAATGCGCCTACGACGCTCGATTACCTTTGTGATGACTGCCGGACGCATTTTGACCGTGTTCTGAAGCTTTTTTGGACGTCATGGGCGTCAATTATGAGATCGATACGGGCATCGTGCGCGGACTTGACTATTATACGGGACCGGTCTTTGAGTTTGTATCCAATAATATTGGCGCGCAGGGGACTGTCTGCGGCGGCGGCCGCTATAACGGCCTGGTCGAGCAGCTCGGCGGTAAACCGACCCCGGCGCTGGGCTTTGGCTCCGGTCTGGAACGTCTGCTGCTTGTTATGGAGGCGCTCGGCATCGAGATACCCTGTGACGATACCTGCGATATTTACCTCGCGCCTGTCGGCGAGAAGGCGTCCGACGCCGCGCAGAAGCTGACCCTTCAGCTCCGCCGCGCTGGTATCGCCGCTGAACGCGACCTCTGCGCGCGTTCCGTAAAGGCGCAGATGAAGTATGCGGACAAGCTGGGCGCGCGTTATACAGCCGTGATCGGCGACGATGAGATCGCGAGCGGCATGGTCCGCCTGCGCGATATGAAAACGGGCGAACAGCGCGACTGCCTGCTCGCGGCGGACTCGATCGCCGCCGCAATCGCCGAATAAGCGGCAAAAGAATCACAGAGAGGGAAGGATATAGGGATATGTTCCAATCACGCACCAATACCTGCGGGGAGCTGCGGCTCTCCGACGTCGGAAAAAGGTCACGTTAGTCGGCTGGATGGACAGCGTTCGCGAAGTCTCGGCGAGCCTCATTTGTTGTCCTGCGCGATTTTTACGGTACGACGCAGATCGTCGCGGAAAGCGAGGAAATGATCCATCAGATAAAGGGCATTACGCGCGAATCCACGATTAGCGTAACCGGCGTGGTGCGCGAAAGGGCCAGCCGCAACCCAAAGCAGGAGACTGGCGAAATAGAAGTGGTGCCGGAGCGCATCAGCGTCCTCGGTCGCTGCCGTTACAGCGAACTGCCCTTTCAGGTAAATCGCAGCCGCGAGGCGGACGAGGCGGTTCGTCTTAAATATCGTTTTCTCGACCTGCGGAATCCCGAAGTCAAACAAAACATCGTTCTCCGCTCGAACGTCGTTGCGGCGCTGCGCGCCAGCATGATCGAGCATGGATTTTTGAGATTACCACGCCGATCCTGACGGCCTCCTCCCCTGAGGGCGCGCGCGACTCATCTGGTGCCCGCGCGTAACCATCCGGGGATGTTTTACGCGCTGCCGCAGGCGCCGCAGCAGTTTAAGCAGCTTTTGATGACCTCCGGCTTTGACCGCTATTTTCAGATCGCCCCCTGTTTTCGAGACGAAGACGCCCGCGGCGACCGCTCTCCCGGCGAATTTTATCAGCTGGACATGGAGATGGCTTTTGCCTCACAGGAGGATGTTTTCGCCGTCATAGAGGACGTGCTGCCGCCCATTTTTGAAAAATTCGGCACGTATCACCGTGCGTCCGCCGCGCCGTTCCAGCGTATCCCGTACCGGGAGGCAATGGAAAAGTATGGTCCGATAAGCCCGACCTGCGCATTGACCTGACGGTTTCAGACGTGACAGACGTCGTTGCCGGTTGCGGTTTCGAACCGTTTGCCGAGGGCAATGCCGTGAAGGCGGTGGTGGTGTCCGGCTTCCGTGAAACGCGTAAATTCATCGATAAGGTCTGCGCCGACGTAGAGGTGCAGGCGGGCAACAAAATGTACTGGTTCCGTCTCGACGACAACGGCGAGCTCGTCGGCGGCATTTCAAAGTTCCTGACCGACCGCCGGGACGCCGTCGTCTCCGCGCTGGGGCTTGAGCCCGGCTCGTTTGTCGCGCTCGCGGCCGGTAAGCGCGAAGCCGCGCAGAAAACGGCGGGCGTCATGGTCAAGACTCTCGGTGCGCGCGTACCCGGCCATATGGACCGCGAACAGTATGCGTTCTGCTGGATCGTCGATTTTCCGATGTACGAGACCGGCGAAGAGTCCGGCGAGCTGGAGTTCTGCCATAACCCGTTCTCGATGCCTTCCGGCGGCCTGGCCGTATTGGAGGCTGCCGAGCGCGGTGAGATCGATCCGCTCACCATCACCGCTGACCAGTATGACCTCGTCTGCAACGGCGTAGAGCTTTCCTCCGGTGCGGTTCGTAACCATGACCCGGAGATCATGATCAAGGCATTTGAACTGGTTGGTCTCGGCGAGGAGGATGTGAAGGCAAAATTCCCTGCCATGTACAATGCATTCACCTACGGAGCGCCGCCCCACGCGGGAATCGCCCCCGGTGTGGACCGCATGGTGATGCTGCTGGCCGGCGAGGACTCCATCCGGGAGATCATCCCCTTCCCCATGAACAAGAACGCCCAGGACCTGCTGATGGATGCGCCGGGTGAGGTGACGCAGCGGCAGCTTGACGAGCTGCATATTAGTCCTCGTCGTTTCCGAGAAGGAATAACAGTATGAAAGAGTCAATGAGAAAGATCCTGCCGTTGGCGCTCGTGTTTCTTGCGGGCGCCTTGGGCGGGTTTTGCGTGGATTTGAATTGACCGCGTATTATGACGATACGACTGGTCTTTATACGGCCGGCCCGGTGACGTACGTTTTGCTGGGCTTTTCTGCTGTCGTTATCGTGTTGTGCCTGTTGCTGGCCCTTGTAAAACGGAAAGGGGATCAACCATTTACGGCGCTGTACCGCTGCGGCGTGCCGGGCGCGATGCTCTGTATGCTCGCGGGCGTCGTGATGACGGCGGCGGGTTTTCTGCATACGGTTTCGTTTTTCAGCAGCGGGAAGTATTCGAGCCTGCTCTTTGGTATCCTGACGGTGCTGTGCGGCGTCTCGCTGATTGCGTCTCGCGGCGTCGCGGAAACAGGGAAAACTGCCGGATATGACGGGCTTCGGCGCGGTTGTAACGGTTTTCTGGGCCTGTTTCATGCTGGTGCTGGTTTTATGGAGCATCCAGTCGAGCCGGTCGAGCTGCTGTATGCGTATGATTTGCTGGCCATGTGCTGTGCGTTGCTCGGTCTATGGCGCGGCGGGACAGATTTTCGACCGCGACCGCGCGCGGATAGCGCTGTTTTCGTCGCTCGGCGCCGTCTTTCTTTTGACGGTGAGCAGTTTTGGCCGCGTCATGACGTTTTTTACTACCGGCAGCGCACACTTTGTCACGCAGGTGGGCTTCCGCCTCGCCGTGTACGCCGCGCTTTTGCTCTATTGCATGTCAAACGCCGCGTCGCTGCTGCTTCATATGCATGAAAACGCGCAGAAGGATGAACTGCCTCAATGATGTTTGAAAACGTAAAGCCGTCCTGTTTGACCTTGACAATACGCTGGTGGTGCGTCGTATGACGCTGCAAAGCTGGCGCGTTATGTCAACCGATTTTACTTTCAGACCGTCCCGAGGAACACGAGCGGATCGCGAAAATTTTTGGTGCGTGCTTTGAAAGCGGTTACGCGGACCGGCGCGCGTGTGTCACGGCGTTTCAGGCGCGTACCGGATGGCGGCACCCGGCGGATTACCGGGAATTTAAGTCCATGTGGGACTTTACTACCCCTTTTGTACCTGCCGTGAGCCGAATGCGGCGTGCGTGCTGGAGCTGAAGCGCATGGGCTACCGCATCGGCGTCCTGACAAACGGCACGGCCGTTTTGCAGCAGGGGAAGGTGGACGTTGTGGGCTTCCGCGACTGGTTTGAGTTCGTCATTGCGACGCGCGAAATTGGCCCGGATAAGCCCGACCCGTACCCGTTCCGCTATGTGGCGGATATGATGGGGCTTCGGCCGCAGGAGATCGTCTATGTCGGCGACTACCCGCCGAACGACGTCGAGGCGCCGCGCCGGGTCGGAATGCACACGGTGTGGTTCTCCGCTTATGCGGACTGGGACGACCGTTTCGAGCGCGCGGAGGCGGAAATCTCCTCGCTGACGCAGCTTGCGGCGCTTTTTCCGGCGCGCAGCGAAGCGGCAAACTGAGCGGTACAGTTGAATAAAGCACGGGCGTCCGGCGGAAACGCTGCCGGGCGCCCGTTTTTCATTTGGAGCGCAGAACCCGCTCCGGAGGGAAATATGCGGCGCCGGAATTACGTGATGAACCTATGTAAGCGCGTGCAAAAGCCTTTGTTCGACCGTAAAGTATTACGAATCGTTTGCGCCAATTTTCCCGCACCCCTGCTGCCGAGCCAGGGATATCGCGCGGCTGGCAGTCTTGGCCAATAATTCCCTGAAAAAGGCACGCGCTTTTATCATAGCGCGTGCCTTTTTGTTGTAATGTGCGAAAACCGAAAATTTTGCGGTACTCGAAAGCTATGGGAAAACATTAAAAAGCTGCTTTTTAAAAGTCTTTCTAATGTGCTTTTTAAAACGAGTCGAAGCCTTATGCGTATCATGATTTTACGTAAATTGAAACCGGCAGTCGTGCTTATTTTGTCAGCATTCTGGTAAATCCAAGAACGATACTTGATCGGCATTCGCAATACCGGCATATAGTTGATCGGTATGCCGCCCGGATGAGCAGAAATGCTCCATAACATATTTTGCTGTAAACGGCATATCCAACGAGCGTATGTCTTCCAGAGAAAACCATTTACAAATTCCTTCATTGGAAACCAAATGATCATTCACAGAGTCTTTTTAAGGCTGCAAAAAATAATAATTCTGCCTGATTTCGCCCTTTTTGTCCTTCTCAAGGTAACATAGCGCAGAGAGAGGTTTTCAATATCCTCAGGCGACAACCCCATCCTCATGCAGTTCCCGCAGCACGCAGGACTTTGCATCATTCAATTCATCGTTCTCAAAATGCCCCCCCGCCGAACCCGTCCAAACATTGTTTACGACTTTTCCGCCTTGTCTATATAGAAGCAGTACGTTTTCTCCCTTAAACAAGTAGATGGCGGTCATATTTCGCAGTTTTCCTTCCATAAAAGCTCCTTTGAATCCCGATTTTGCATGACTGCATGTTCCGAAAACACAGCCTCGGAAAGTAAACCAATAGTTGGTGGGATATAGGAAAGCGCGGCGCTTTACAAAAGCATGACCCAAGCCCCCAGCTTGAGCCATGCCATTGGCAGGGCATTTGGTCGGTCGGGCCAGGCGGTAGACTGAAACAAGTAATAAATGCAGCGCATCCTCTCTTTGAGACGCGCAAAGCCTCAATGCACTCTTACTTGGCTGGCGGGAACTAATCTTACGTAAAAATTGTCCTGTCGGCCCGTATGCTTATGGCAGTTCCGTAAAGAGCCCGTCGCCCAAATCCTGGTATCTGCGCGGCAGGCCGGTGAATCCGGACGCAAGACAGGCGAGAAACAGCGAAATCACGCACTTGGGGCGGACGTCTTTTGAGATAGTTCGTCCAGCGGCACCCAGACAGGCTCGTAGGTGCCGCGTTCCGGCGGAAGAACGGCGCTATATTCAGGCCCATCGCCTTTTCCGAACGTACCACCGGTCATACGGCACAGGTAATACCGCTGGAACGATTCGCGGAACGTCAGACTTGCCAACTCGGCCGTGATTACCACATCGAGGTTCAGCTCCTCGCGTATCTCCCGGACGCAGGCCGCCTCCGGCGTTTCGCCCTCCTCGACGGTACCGCCGGGCAGTAAATAATAAGTCTCTCCGCCGCGCCTGCGCTCAATCAGCGCAAGCTTCCCCTCACCGTAAAGAATTGCGCCAGCCCGCATAAACGCACACCTCTCAATCAAATTTGCATGGACGCGCCGCACACGGCGCATACGTGCGCGACACGCGTCAATCGTTTTCCAGCAGCTCGATATCAACCTTCAGCTTGTCGAACGCGTCAAAATAGGCGTAACGCCCGCCTTCATACTCGCCTTTCATGGTGAGCGGAAAGCCCGCGTCCACGAGCCGCGCGGTAATCTCGCGCATACCGTTGATTACAAACGCGATGTGCTGGATGCCCTCGCCCTTTTTTTCCAGAAACTCACGCCAGACGGAGTCGTGTTCGTCCGGCTCGATCAGCTCAATGTCGAGGTTCTGGTTGACGTGCAGAAACGCGAGCTTTGCGCGCGCCTCGGTCGGCTTGCCGTACTGCGTGAGCGCCTTGTCGTAGGTCCCGGTGGGATTGATCGCGGCAAGGGCTGCCCCAAAAAATTCCGCATAGTCGCGCGCGGTCTTTTCAATATCGCGAACGATGATGCCGATCTGTGTGACGACGTCTGTCCCGAGTATGCCACTTTCCATAGGAAAACCTCCCAGCAGTCGGCCGTGTTTCGGCCTTATGATGAAAATAGTTTATCACATGCGGCGGCGTCTTACAAACTATTTCTTTTTTCGACCGTTCGTGCTATACTGAACCTCGGACTATCGGCACGAACGTGCGGAAATGGAGAATGGTATGGCATACGTATTCCAGTTTGCGGTGATATTGCTTGTCACCTTTGCCGGCGAGGTCTTACATGCGCTGATCCTGCTGCCGGTGCCTGCCGGTATCTATGGCCTTGTGCTCATGTTTATTTTCCTGAAAACAGGCCTGATACCGCTTGAAAAGATACGGAAATCCGCGAACTTTTTGTTGGACGCCATGCCGGTAATGTTCATTGGCCCCTGCGTGGGGTTCATGGATATCTACCGGGAGCAGGGCGTCGCCATCCTGTATGTCGCGGTGATTTCGGTGATTACGACGGTGATCGTACTGGCTGTTACCGGCCGGACGGCGCAGTTTGTGATACGGCATAAGCGGGTGGCAAAATGACTGAGTTTTTCTCGGAAAGTATGTTCTTCGGCGCGGTAATCAGCCTGTTGGCCTATGCGCTTGGCACCGCGATTCAGAAGAAATGGAAATACGCAATATTTAACCCGATGCTGATTGCCATTGTCGTGATTATCCTGGTTTTGACGGTCATGGGAATTGATTATGATGTGTATAATAAAGGCGCAGAGTACATTACGTATTTCCTGACGCCGGCGACCGTCTGCTTTGCCATCCCGCTTTACGAGCAATACGAACGGCTGAAGAAAAACTGGCGCGCAATTCTGGCCGGGACCGTGGCGGGCGTGCTTTCGAGTATGCTTTCCATCTTCCTGCTGTCGATGCTCTTTTGCCTGGCACACGAGCAGTACGTCTCGCTGCTCCCGAAATCCATCACGACGGCCATTGGCATTGCGCTCTCCGGCGAGCTGGGCGGCATCCCGACCCTGACGGTCGCCGCGATTATGGTAACCGGGATCTTCGGCAATATCTGTGCCCGTTCGCTCTGCCGTCTTTTTCCGCATCAAGGAGCCTGCGGCCGTCGGACTGGCGATCGGCGCGGCGGCACACGCCATCGGCACGGTGCGCGCCCGCGAAATCGGGGAGGAAGAGGGCGCGATCAGCAGCCTTTCCATCGTGGTCTGCGGCCTTTTAACCGTGCTGGCAGCGTCTGTTTTCGCGGGATTGTATTAAAAGGGCCGGGCCGCACCCTATCTGGTGGCGGGGAAAGCGGCAGTAAAATCCTGGGTTTTCGTCACCCGGGTGAGTGTCAAAAGTCGTCGGAATCTTGAAAATTGGCTTGCAAAATAGGTGATTTCTACTATAATAAATAATGTACTATGTAAACTAGTGTTTTGTAAACACGGGCTGCATAGGAGCGCGCGAAACAGAAACGGAGATTTGCCCTGATGCGGAGGTTTTTTGCAGGCTGCCGGTATTTTTGCTGATGCTGGCCGAACTGATTGCTTTGACGCTGATACTTACCATGTCTGCGCATTTAATTCAGATAAAAGAAGATATAACGGGAAAAATCATTGACGACGGGCTCGAACATGCCATCGGGCTGTATGCCGATCCCGCACACGGTCGAGCCGGAGCCTGACCCTCCGCCGGAGCCGCCGGTTGAGAGCGATCCGGATGGCGGGGAGGATGACCCGAATGGAGATCCTGACGGCGGCGAGGACGAACCGGGCGACGGCGATATCATTGAGATTGTGCCGGGCGGCGTCCCGGCGTCCGAGCGGGTGGATACGTCGTACTTTGACGACGTTGTGTTCATCGGGGATTCGGTCAGCCTGAAACTCCAGTACTATGTCCGCGACCAGCGGAAATCAGACGAGAATTTCCTTGGAAAGGCACAGTTTTTGACAGCCGGAAGCTTCAGCTACATTAACGCGCTCAAGGCGGTCAGCGAGGCGTCCGTGCACCCATCCTATCAGGGGACGAAGATGCTCCTGGAGGACTCCATTGCGGCAAGCGGCGCGAAAAGCTTTATATCATGCTCGGCATGAACGATATTGCGGGCGGCCGTTACGACGGTACGCTCAGCAACCTCAGCACGGTGATCTCGCGTATTCTGGAAAAGACCCCGGACGTGAAATTCTACTTCCAGTCCGTTACGCCGCGCATGGAGGACTCGCAGACGACGAAGCTCAATAACGAGGTGATTCGGACATATAACGAACATCTGCTCCAGTACTGCGAGGACAACGGCTATTACTTTATCGACGTCTACTCGGCGCTGTGTGACGAAAACGGAAACCTTCCGGCGGAATATTGCAGCGATCCCGTTGCAACCGGCGGCATGGGCATCCATTTTACAAACGCCGCTTGTGAGGCGTGGCTTGATTATCTTTATACGCATACGGCGTAAAGGAGGCTTTGGACGATGAAAAAAACGGTTGCGGCGTCTGCCGCTTTGCTGGTGTTGCTGCTCTCCCTGTTTGCAGGCTGCGGGAAGTCCGGGCCGGACGCGTCGCTGGACGCAATCCTCGGGGAGATTGAATCCACGGTATCCTTGGACGCCGCGTCGCGTATGTCGGATGCCGATCTTCTGGATCTTTACGGCATTCAGGCGGAGGACATCGCGGAGCAGGCGTCGCTCACGTCGATGAACGGCATTTTCCCGGACGAGGCCGTTATGATCCGCGCCAAGGATGAGGACGCGCTTTTCCGTGTCAAGGAGAAACTGGAAAACCGGCTTCAGGATGTGCTGAACCAGAGCAAGAGCTACGACGCGGCGAGCTATGCCGTCGCGCAGAAATGTACCGTGAACGTACGCGGGCTTTATGTGGCGCTCTTTGTCTCGGCAAACCATGAGAAAATGACGGAGATTTATAATTCCCACTTTTAAACGGCGAAATGACTGCATAACGGAGAGACATGTTGGAGATACGGCAGGTATGCTATGAAGAATTGGAACAATGCGCCCAGGTGATCCGCGATAGTTTTCGTGACGTGGCAGAGGCCTTTGGCCTGACACGCGAGAATTGTCCGGGGCATACGAGCTTTGTGGAGGCGGCGCATCTGCGTGAGGAGTACGGGCGTGGGTTTGCCATGTTCGGCGCCTTTGCAAACGGCGCGCTTGTGGGCTATGTCTCGACGAGGGAAATCGGCGACGGCGTGTGGAGCTCGATCATTTGGCGGTGCTTCCCGCCTGGCGGCGCCGCGGAACGGGCGGACGCCTGATTGACCGCTGCGTGGCCGAAGCAAAGCAGCAGGACGCCACAACAATGAAAATTGGAATAATTGAAGAAAATGAAAGGCTGAAAACCTGGTATGTATCGTACGGATTCCGTCCCAGCGGGACGGCGCGGTTTCCCATCTGCCTTTCACAGTCGGTTTTATGGAATTGGAGTTATTTTGATGACCGGCTTGCGGCCCTGCCGCCAGACCCTTTTGTGGAATGGCGGCGGGTTTTTGCTGCATTATGAACAGGTTTTTCAAAGCGGTAGGGGTTCCCCGCGCGTATTTGAGGTTTCTATGTGAAAGCTTAGATATTCCGTAAAATTTTTATGAAAGGTGTTCACATCGGGCCTGGTTTGTGATATCATTATCCTATGGCTTATTGGGCTTTTTGGATAGAATCGTGGATGCTATGGTTGGGGTATGCATATGGAAAATATATTTAATACCGCGCTTCACTATCTGAGGACGTTCAACGTGTTGGACATTCTGGATATTCTGATTACGGCGTTTTTAATATACCAGGTTTTAAAATTTGTCCAGGGCACCAGTGTCGAGAGCGTTATCAAAGGTATTGTGTTTCTGCTGATTTTACTTTATGTCTCCGACTTTATTGGGTTAAATGTCATTAACTTTGTCTTAATGAATACGATGCAGGTGGGCTTGATCGCGGTGCTGATTATGTTTCAACCGGAGCTGCGGAAAATGCTCGAATCCCTTGGCCGCAGGAAGATTTCCACGCTTCTGCGGCGCGAGGAGGATGAAACGGAAGTGCGCGTGATGATCCGCGAGGTCGTGGACGCGTGCAGTTCCATGTCCTGGTCCCGGACGGGCGCGCTGATCGTTTTCGAGCGCGAGAAGCCGCTTGACGAGGTGCTGACCGCCGCAACGGAGCTGGACGCAAAAACAACGAGCGAGCTGGTCAAAAACATTTTCTTCGTGAAAGCGCCGCTGCATGACGGCGCAATGATAATCCGTCAGGCGCGCATTAAGGCTGCGGGCTGCGTTTTGCCTTTGACGGAGAACGAGGCGCTGCCGAAGGAACTTGGCACGCGCCACCGCGCAGGCATCGGGATTACGGAGAGCACGGACGCGGTGTCCGTGGTCGTATCGGAGGAAACCGGCGTGATCTCCGCGGCGATCAGCGGGACGATCCGCAGGAATTTGTCGCCCGAGGCGCTTGAAAACTTTTTTGATACACGAGCTGATCGAGGCGCAGGATAATAAAAACGACGTTGTGGGAAAAACTCGAAACCTGTTCGGCTTACGGAAGGGGAAGAGTAAATGAGGGAAGTATTTAAAAAGCATCATATTTGGATGAAGCTGCTGGCGCTATTGATTGCAATCGCCCTGTGGGCCGTGGTGATTGAAACTGAGAACCCGGAAAAAGGGCCTTGACCTGATAAACCTCCAAGTCGAGTTTTTGGGTCAGGATACACTTTTGAGTGAGCATGGCCTGGTCGTCTCCCATATCGGCAATGAATCGGTCTCGATTAAGCTGGCGGGAAAATTCAAAACATTAGAGGATGTCAAAGCAAGCAATGTGCCGGTGCGCGCGGACGTTTCCAGGTATACAGAGCCCGGCACGTATAACCTTTCCTATGATGTCAGCCCGCCAAACGGGATTACGGTCAAGGAACGTTCCCGGAAAGGATCCCGATTGTGATAGAGGAGATCGTGGAGAAGGAACTCCCGGTCCGCGTGGAGCATGTGGGGGCGCTGGCAGACGGCATTTACCTCGACGAAGCGACGGTGGAGCCCGCGACCGTCAAGGTGTCCGGCACGGCGAGCGTCATGGAACAGGCCGCCTATGCGGTCGTGAAGCTGGATGCGTCCGATTTGACGGCGGATTACAGCGGGGCCTGCGAGTATGTGCTCACGGATGAAGAGGGCAACGTGCTGGAGTCCGAATTTACGAGGTATATTGACAAGACGGTGCAGGTCGACGTCCCGGTTTACATGACAAAGACCCTGCCGGTCGAGGCAAGCGTGATCGCAAGCGCCGGCGTACCGAAGACGAGCGTTGTGACGGAATACGAGCCTTCGGAGGTCACGGTTTACGGCAGCGCGTCGGTCATCAAAAACTTGAAGTCCATTAACATCGGCGATATCAATGTGCGCGATTTCGTACTGACCTATGATAAGGACTTCCCGTTGAAGCTGCCCGAAGGCGTGAGCTTTTACGAGGAATCCGTGGAGACGGTGAACGTCCATGTCTCCTTCCGCGATATTGACACCACGCAGGTGACGGTGACGAATATTTCGCTTGAGAATGTGCCGAAACCGCCGTCGTCGATCTTGAGACGACCAATCTCGAGATTACGGTTCGCGGCCAGAAAGAAAAGCTGAAGAATTTGAATACGGATAACTTCAAGGTTTCAGTTGACCTTTCCGATATGGATTTACAAAAAGGACGCCAGCTTGTCCCGGCCGTGGTTAAAATCAGTATTGGCGGATATGATGTTTGTGGGTCCTATACGGTGATTATCAACGTCTTGGAGACGGGGAAAGGTAAGGATTTATTTGAGGCAGGACGCACTGGTGATACACGGCGGCAAAATCGCCCGTGTTATGGTGCTTCGCAGCTCGGCGTGTACCGGGACTGCGAGGGCTGCGGCTTTTGCGAGGAGGGCCGTCCCTTTACGCGGACGCGTATAACGCGGTACGGGCGGAGGAAGGGCAGTTCGTGGTCGTGGAGACGGCGACGAACGTCGTCATGACGTCGGCCGTCCTTGTCTATCTGCTCCCGCTCGCCGTATTTCTGGCAACCTACTTTATCGTGCAGGCGCTGGGCGCGGGAAATACGGCATGTGTTCTTTGCGCGATCGCAGGGTATGCCGCGTCGTTTCTGATCGCGAGGTTTTATAACCGCAGGCAGTCGGACAAACCGGCCTGTACGATTGTAGATATCAAGGAAACCGGGGGGATGGAGTAACATGTTCGGATACGTTCGTCCTTTTAAACCGGAGATGAAAGTCCGGGACTTTGAGAGCTTCCGCGCCATGTACTGCGGGCTGTGCCATACGCTCAAGGCGCGGTATGGGTTCGGCAGCAGGATACTGCTGAGCTATGATATGTGTTTTGTGGCGCTCTTAATGGCCGGTGTGACAAGCTGCGGCATTAAAACCTGCCAGAAGCGCTGTATCGTATCGCCGTTTCGCAAGCGCGCGTGCGTCCACGAGAATCTGGCGCTGGATTTCGCCGCGGACTGTTCCGTGATCCTGACCTACTGGAAGCTGCGCGACAGCGCGCAGGACGAAAAGGGTCTGCGCGCGTTAAACGCGCGTGCGGCCGCGTGGTTTATGAAGCGCAAATACCGCAAGGCGAGCGGGGAACTGCCCGCGTTTGCCGGCGCTGTGGAGCAGGGCATCGGGCTGCTTGACCGTTTGGAGCGGGCCGACACCCCGTCGCTCGACCGCGCAGCCGACGCGTTTGCCGCCATGATGCGCGGGGCCGCCGCCGGGCTGGCGGACGAGAAAGTGCGGCGTCCGATGGAGCAGATCCTCTATCATGTCGGGCGCTGGGTCTACATAACTGACGCATGGGACGATTTGCAGGACGACTTGAAAAGCGGCAGTTATAATGCTATAATAGCTCGTTTTGAAGTGAAAACCCCGGAGGGGCTTGCGGAGGCGAAGGAGGCCGTGCGGCTGACACTTTTGCAGTCCGCGCAGACGGCGGCGGCCGCCTCGGAACTTTTGGATCTTGGCAGGAGCGAGCCGGTTATCAAGAATATACTGTATATGGGACTCCCGGCAATGGCGGAGTCCGTGATGGAAGGTACAACGAAACAAAGGAGTTCAAGGCATGGATCCATATAAAGTGTTAGGCGTCTCGCCGAATGCCAGTGACGACGAGGTCAAAAAAAGGCGTATCGCGAGCTGGCAAGGAAGTACCACCCTGACAACTATGTCAACAATCCGCTCGCCGATCTGGCGCAGGAAAAGATGAAGGAGATCAACGAGGCTTACGACCAGATCACAAAGCAGCGTTCCTCGGGGACCTCGTCCTCCGGCGCTTACCAGAGCGCGCATACGGCCGGAAACTATTCCGCCAATGCGGGCAGCCCGGCGTTTGCGCGGGTGCGTCAGCTCATTATGGCGGGCAATCTCGACGCGGCCGAGCAGGAGCTGACGGCGTCGTCCGATCATGGCGCGGAGTGGCACTTCCTGATGGGAAGCGTCTATCTGCGCCGCGGCTGGTACGACGAGGCGCGGCGTTATTTTCAAAATGCGTGCAGTATGGATCCCAATAATGTTGAATACCGCATGGCGCTCCAAAATATGAATAATACCACAGCTTATTACAATCAGAACCGCGGCGTGTCGTCAGGCGGCGGGTTCTGTGACGTCTGTTCCTCGCTGCTCGTCGCGGATTGCTGCTGCGAATGCATGGGCGGGGATCTGATTCCGTGCTGCTGAGCGTATGGGAAAGCAGACAAGGAAAATAACGGCCGCCGCTCTGATGACGGCTGTGGCCGTGGCGCTGATTTATCTGGCGCAGCTTGTGCCGACGATGAAGCTTTCGCTCATTGCGGTGGCGGGCGTTGCGGCGGCGTTTATCGTGGCGGAGTCCGGCCCGGTCTACGGCCTTTTTTGTGTTATGCGGCGTCGGCGATCCTGTCCATGATCCTGGCCCCCGCGTCGGGATGGATGTACGTCGTGTTTTTCGGCTGGTATCCGGCCGTCAAGTGCCTGATCGAGCGGATCGACCGGCAGGCGGTTGAGTGGCCGCTGAAGCTTGTGGCGTTCAACGCGGCGTTTTTGTCCTGTGGTTTCTGCTCCCGGCGGTGATCGCCGATGTGATACCGAAGCTGGCGAATATGTTTTGGGTATTGTTTTTGTGCGCCAACGCGGCGTTTGTGCTGTTTGATATTGGCTTGTCCAAACTTTTGAGCCACTATATACGTGTGATACTCCCCAAAATACGGAAGAAGTAAGAGGATTTAAGATGATAAAAAGTATGACGGGCTATGGCCGCGCGGTAATGGATCTGCACGGCAGGACGATCACGGTTGAAGTGAAAAGCGTGAACCACCGGTATTTTGACTGTACGGTGAAATCGGCGCGGATGTATTCCTTTGTGGAGGACGCGGTGAAAAAGACCGCGCAGAGCCGGGTGTCACGCGGTAAGCTCGACGTGTATGTTTCCGTCGACGATTCCCGTTCCGACGACGTGCAGGTCGTCTTTAACGAACATATTTTTGAGGCGTATTATCAATCCATGAAGGAAATGGCGCAGCGTTACGACCTGCGCGACGATATCTCCGCGGTCTCGCTCGGCCGTTACCCGGAGGTTTTTTCCATAGAGAAGAAGGAAGCGGACGCCGACGAGCTCCGCGCGGACGTGGTCGCCGTAACGGAAGCGGCGCTTGAGGAGTTCAGCGCGATGCGCGCGCATGAGGGCGCGCGTATGTACGACGATATTTCCGCGCGCGGCGCGGAGATCGGCAGAATGGTGGACGAGGTCGCGCAGCGTGCGCCGCAGATCGTCGCGGAGTACCGCGAACGCATTACCCAGCGCATCCGGGAGATCCTCGACGGTGTGCAGCCGGACGAGGGCAGGCTCTTGACGGAGGCCGCGCTTTTTGCAGACCGCACGGCGATCGACGAGGAACTGGTGCGTTTGAAGAGCCATCTTTCCCAGCTCGAAACCATGCTCCGCGCCGACGCGCCTGTCGGGCGTAAGCTGGATTTTCTCGTGCAGGAGCTCAACCGCGAGACAAACACGATTGGTTCCAAGGCAAACGACTTGACAATTACGCGCGTGGTTGTGGACATCAAGTCCGAAATTGAAAAGATCCGGGAGCAGGTCCAGAATATTGAATGAGGTGCGGGAATGAAGCTTATAAATATCGGTTTTGGCAATATGGTGTCGGCAAACCGTCTGGTTGCGATCGTCAGCCCGGAATCGGCGCCGATCAAACGCATCATTCAGGAGGCGAAGGACCGCGGCATGTATCGACGCCACGTATGGACGCCGCACGCGCGGTGATCGTGACGGACTCCGGGCACGTCATCCTCTCGGCGATCCAGCCGGAAACGGTGGCAAACCGCCTCTCTGACCGTGCCGATACGCAGGACGACGACCCCGAGGAGTTTGAGGAGGCATGACCCTCTTTGCGCAGGGCGTGAAATGACCCCTTTTTCTGGTAGCGTCGATTGCTAGAGAATATATTTGTCACGGATACCGTCCTCGTCGCGTTTCGGCATGGGACGGCGGTTAAACCGCATCCACCTGTTTTCCATTATATACGGGCCGGCGGGGCTCGTGCAGCTAAAAAACACTGTTTGAAGGAGCAGATATCATATGAAACATAACGGAAGCATGCTTGACCCTCAATGGGAGAATTAAAGGCCCAGATCAATAATCGCTACCTGCTGGTCAACGTCACGGCGCGGCTTGCGCGCGAAATTTCGCAAAAAGCCGAGGAAGAAGATATCATGCTTGACAATAAGCCGGTTACGATCGCGCTGCATGAGATTGCGGACGGCGAAGTGACGGTTATAAAAGACCAGGAGGACGCGGACGGCGCTTCGGAACCCGATATTTACGAACCGGCGGCTCTGCCCGTCGACGAGGCCCCGAGGACGGGGGGGAGAATGAGGCAGCAGTAAGCTTTGCCTGAGGAAATGATCGTCCGAGTCGCAGTTGATGTTGCGCTTCCGGCCATAGACCGGCTTTATGATTATACGGTGCCGGAGAAACGGCGCGGCGGCATTTGCCGCGGCGTACGGGGTCGTTGTGCCGTTTGGGCGCGGAAACCGCCGCGAGGAGGGCATCGTCCTGGCCGTGACGGACAGTTCCGATTACGGAAATGTAAACCCATCGATACGGTTCTCGACAGCGCGCCTGTGCTCTGCGAGGACATGCTGAAACTTGCCGTTCACATGCGTGAGCGGCTCAACTGCGCTTTTACGCAATCGTGCGCGCTATGCTGCCGGCGGGGCTCTGGTTCCGCCGCGAAACGCTTTATACGCTGGCGGATGGCCTCACACCGGAACGTTTGTCTGCTGCGGGCGAGGGTTTGGACGCGCTGGCCGCGTATCTGGCGGCGCACCGGGTCCCTTGCACGAGCGGAAAGCTGCGCGCGCTGCTGGGTACGGAACACGCTGTTCCGCAGCTGGTCAAACAAGGCGTTTTTGAAACGGATCGAGGACTTCCGGCCTGCCGCGACGGAAAAGACGGACTTCGTCTATTTTCTGACGGAGCAGGGAGAGGCGACGCTGGCGGACGGGAAATGTATGCTGTCAGGCCCCGTGCGGTGCGATGTGATTGAATTTTTGTCGCACACGGAGCGCGCGGGGCTCAACGAGATCGAGATTATACCGGCGCTTCGCGCACAACGGTGGCGGGGCTTTTGAAGGACGGCTACTTAGGCCGCGAAACGCGGCGCGTTCTGCGCCGTCCGGAAACGGACGTCTATATAGGCCGCGCGGTGGAACTGAACGCGCAACAGCGGCAGACCGTGGAGGCGATATCCGCGCTCCTTTGACGCGCGCGCATATGCGCCGGCGCTGCTCTTTGGCGTAACGGCAGCGGCAAGACGGAGGTTTACATAAAACTGATCGCGCACGCGCTTTCAGCGAAACGCGGCGTGATTGTGCTGGTGCCGGAAATTGCGCTGACGCCGCAGATGACCGCGCGCTTTTATCACGAGTTCGGCGACGAAATCGCCGTGATGCACAGCGCCCTCTCCGTCGGGGGAACGGTTTGACGAGTGGCAGCGCATCCGGCAGGGCGACGTCCACGTCGTCGTGGGAACGCGCAGCGCCGTCTTTGCGCCGGTGCGGGACCTGGGATTGATTGTCATTGACGAGGAGCACGAGCATACGTTCCGCTCGGAGAACGACCCGCGCTACCACGCGCGCGACGTGGCGAAAATACCGCTGCCGCGCGGCGGGCGCGGTGTTGTCCTGGGTTCCGCGACGCCGTCCGTGGATACGGCGTACGCCGCGAAAAGCGGGCGTGGCGTATTTTTGAACTCCCGCGGGCGCGGTGCCCGTAGGGCTTCCCCAGGTGGTCGTCTCCGACAAACGCGAGGCGTACCGCGCGGGATACCGGGGCTGTCTCGGCATCGAGCTGACGGAAATGCTCGGGCATGTACTGGAAAACCGCGAACAGGCAATACTATTTTTAAACAGGCGCGGCAGCTCGCGCAGTATCTCCTGCATGGCGTGCGGCCACGTGCCGCAGTGCGTGAACTGTTCGACGGCGCTTTCCTATCACGGGAGAACGGCCGTCTGCTCTGCCACCAGTGCGGCTATTCGGTCAGGGCGCCGGAGGAATGTCCCGCGTGCGGGAGTCCGTACCTGAGCCCGGTTTCGGGACGCAGACGCTCGAGGAGGAGCTCCGCGCGACGTTTCCGGCGGCGCGCGTCATCCGCATGGACGGACACGACTTCCGGCGCGGCGACATGGAGCTGCTGGGCAGTTTCGCGGCGGGGGGAGGCCGACTTCCTGATCGGCACCCAGATGATCGCGAAGGGCCTCAATTTTTCCAAACGTGACGCTCTCAGCCGTGGTTGACGCGGACATGAGTCTTATACCGGCGACTTCCGCAGTGCGGAGCGGACGTTTTCGCTTATACGCAGGTGGCGGGACGGCGCGGAGAAGCGGGTTTTGCCGTGATTCAGACGCTTGCGCCGCAAAAAAACGACGTGATCGAGGCGGCCGCGGCGCAGGATTATTGGGCGTTTTATGAGAACGAAATCGCATTGCGCCGGGCAATGAACCAGCCGCCGTTTTGCCGCATGGTTCTGCTCACGCTCTGTCGCCGATTGAGAACGACGCACGGAAGGGCGCGCGCCGTCTGGCGGCACGGATGCAGGCGCTGCTTGCGGGGGATACGAGGACCTCCGCGCGGACTTGCTCGGGCCGGCGGAGGCGCCGATCTTTAAGCTCAACAATCGGTACCGCTATACGCTGACGCTGCGCTGTCAGGATTCGCGCGCGCGCATTTTTTGACGGGCGTGCTGTTGGAGTTTGCGCGGGATCGTGCAAATCGAAATATAACCGTATATTCGGATATCAATTTGTAAAGGAAAGGGACGGACCGAATGGCTATTCGGAAACGTAGTGACGCGCGGCGACGCGCTTTTGACAAAGAAATCACGCGCTGTGGAGACTTTGACGCACGCCTGCGCACGCTTATCGACGATATGATTGAGACGCTGCATAAAAAAGAGGGCGTCGGGACGCCGCGCCGCAGGGCGTCCTGCGTGTCGTGGAGCCGGACCCGGAAACCACGATGGAGCTGGTGGAATCCCGAGATCCTTGAGCGCTCAGGCGCGGTCGAGGGGATGGAGGGTTGCCTCAGCGTCCCGGACGTTTGGGGGATCGTTGTGCGTCCCGATCATGTAGTGGTCCGGGCGCAGGACCGGGACGGCAATGTGTTCCAGTTCAGCGCTGACGGCTACGCCGCGCGCATCGTCTGCCATGAGGTGGATCATCTCGACGGCGTACTGTTTACGGAGAGGAGCTATCGTTTTTTGTCAACCCCGACGCGGAGGACGGGAGTAAGACATGAGGATACTTTATATGGGAAACGCCGGAGTTCGGCGGTCACGCCGCTCGTGGCGCTGCACGAAGCGGGGCATGAGATCGTCGGCGTGTTCTACGCAGCCGGATCGCCCAAAGGGGCGGCATGAAGCTGCTGCGCCGCCTGTGAAGGAAACGGCGCTCGAGCTGGGTTTGTCCATCAGCCTGAGACGCTGCGCGGGTATGCCGTGCGGCCGTTGCTCGAAGAATTGAAGCCCGACCTGATCGCGGTCGCCGCCTATGGAAAGATCCTGCCGCCGTACGTGCTAAAGTCCGCGCGGTATGGTTGCATCAACGTACACGCCTCGTTGCTGCCAAAGTACCGCGGCGCGGCGCCGATTCAACACGCGATCATGGCGGGCGAACGCGAGACGGGCGGGACGATTATATGGCAAAAGGCATAGATACGGGGGATATGATTCTTTCAGAATCCACGCCCATTGGCGAGCAGGAGACGGCGGAGAATTGACCGAACGGCTTTCAAACCTCGGTGCGGCGCTCCTGGTGCGCGCCGTGCCGCGCAGCTTCGGACGGTACCGCCCAGCGAACGCCGCAGCAGAATGAGCTTGCCACGTATGCGCATATGATCACGCGCGAGGACGCGCGCCTTGACTGGACGCGCGCGGCGCGCGAAGTCGCGGACCGTATCCGCGCCATGCTGCCGTCACCCGGCGCATATGCAACGATGCGGAGGAACGTCTATAAGTTTGCCGACGCCGCAGTAACGGACGGTTCTGGCGCGCCGGGCGCCGTGCTGGCGTACAGAGCGGGCGTATGGTGGTAGCGTGCGGCACGGGAGCCGTCGCTATCGGGCAGATTCAGGCGCCCGGCAGCCGCCGTATGGCTTTATCGGACTACGCAAGAGGCCACGCCCTGCCGGATGCGTTTGACGGTGCGTCGCATGGCTGACGCGAGGGAAACTGCGGTGCGCGCGCTGATGGCGGTCGACCGGGGCGCCTGAGCGACCTGACGCTCTCATCGGTAATCCGTAAGGCCGGGCTCGACCCGCGCGACGCCGCGTTTAGTACGGCGCTCTGCGCGGGCGTCCTGCCAGAACCGCGCGCTGCTGGATTACCAGATCGCGGCGTACTCGTCGCTGCGGCTGAACAAAATCTCGCCGTTTGTCTTAAACGTCCTGCGCGCGGCGGCCTATCAGATCATGTTTATGGACCGGGTGCCGCATGCCGCCGCGGTCAATACGGCGGTCGCGATGATCCGCCGTTCGGCAAATCCGAAGGCGGCGGGTTTTGCAAACGCCGTCCTGCGGCGCATCAGCGAGCACGCGGAGGACCTCCGACTGCCGGACGCGCGCGACCGCGTGCGGTACTTTCCGTGAACTACAGCCATCCGGCGTGGCTGGTGGAATATTTTTGAATCGCCTCGGCGGCGAGGCCGGGCGGCGCTCGCGGCAATAACGTTCCGCCGCCTGTGACTGCGCGCGTGAACACGTTAAAGGCGACGCGCGAGGAGGCTGTGCGGACGCTGGAGGCCGAGGGCGTGACCGTGCGGGCGCACGCGTTTGTGCCGGACGCGCTGCTCCTTTCCCACAGCGGTGCAATTGAGACGCTGACGGCGTTTCAAAACGGTCTGATCGCGATTCAGGACGCGGCTTCGCAGCTCGACGTGTTGGCGCTCGGACCGCAGCCGGGCGAGCAGATTCTCGATATGTGCGCCGCGCCCGGCGGCAAGACGTTTGCCATGGCCGCGCGGATGGAAAACCGCGGCGGCATTACGGCGTGCGACATCTATGAGCAGCGGCTTGGCCTGATCGGGACGCCGCGCGCCTCGGCGCGCATATCGTCGAAACGAAACTGTCGGACGGGACCGTGGCGGAACCCGCCTTCGCGGGACGCTTTGACCGTGTGCTGGTTGACGCGCCGTGTTCCGGCATGGGCGTAATACGCCGCAAGCCGGAGATCCGTTATAAGTGACCCGGCGGACACCGCAAAATTGCCCGCCGTGCAGCGTGCCATTCTCGAAATGCGGCGCGCGCTTTAAAAACCGGCGGAATTATGGTATACCGACATGCAGTGTCCTGAAGAGGAAAATGAAAGCGTTGTCCAAGGCTTCCTGGCACGGCACGAGGACTTTGTACCCGCAGCGTTTACGCTGCCCGGCGGCATCGACGCGCCGGAAGGTATGGCGACGCTCTGGCCGCATACACATACGGTACGGATGGATTTTTTATTTCGAAACTGATGAAGAGGACGTAAGATGCAGAACCTGCGCGACTTGACGGAAACGGAAATCGGCGCGCTCGTACGCGAGGCGGACAGCCCGCCTACCGCGCCGGGCAGATCTTTAAATGGGCGCAGTCCGGCGCGCGCAGCTATGACGAGATGACGGACGTCCCAAAGACCCTGCGCGCTTTTTGGCGGAGCGCTGTACGCTTGCGCCGCCTGCCCCTGCTCAAACGGCAGATTGCGCGCGACGGTACGCGTAAGTACCTCTGGGGCCTTTCCGACGGCAACTGCATTGAAACCGTTTTGATGGAATATAAACACGGGTACAGCGTCTGCGTCTCGACGCAGGCGGGTTGCCGGATGGGATGCGTGTTCTGCGCGTCCACGAAAGGCGGGCTTGTGCGGAACCTGACGCCGGGCGAGATCGTCGAACAGGTGCTCTATGCGGGGCTTGATGCCGGCGTGCGTAAGCCAAACATCGTGCTGATGGGCACGGGGAGCCGCTTGACAATCTGGAGGCTGTTTTGAAATTCCTCCGGCTTGTCAATAATGAAAAAGGCCTGGGGATCGGAGAGCGCCATATTTCCTCTCAACGAGCGGGCTTGTGGACCGGATCTATGAGCTTGAAAAAGAGGCGCTGCAAATTACGTTGTCGATTTGCTGCACGCGCCGAATAACGAACCCGCCTCAGATCATGCCGGTGGAACCGGCGCTGGCCGGTTGAAACGCTCCTTGCGGCGTGCCGCTCCTATACGGCGGCGACGCACCGGCGTATCGTATGAATACGCGCTGATTCGCGGCTTCAACGATTGCGCAAGGAAGCTTGCGGGGCTCCCTTCGGGGACAGCTCGCGCATGTGAACCTGATCCGGCTCAACGAGATCGACGAGAGCCCGCTGAAGCCCTCCACAACGGAGACGACCCGGCGGTTTTGCGACATTTTGAATAAAGCGGGGGTGACGGCGACGGCACGCCGGCGCCTTGGTTTGACATAGACGCCTCCTGCGGCCAGCTCCGCAGGAAATTGAGCTTAACGGAGGGATGTGAACCGATGAATATCTTTGGGGGTTGAGCGATGTGGGCCTCGCCCGTGAGAATAACGAGGATACCTGCCATATGAGCTGCGCGACGAGGGCGCGCAGGCGATCTTCGTCGTCTGCGACGGCATGGGCGGCGCGCGCGCCGGAAACGTTGCGAGCGATATCGCCGCGAACGTCTTTGTGGAGCAGCTTGAGCGGCAGATCCGTCCCAGTATGAGCGCGAAAATATGGAATCCATTATGAGGAATGCGGTTGAGTTCGCAAATTATGATACATATCGCACCGCACATTCGTCTCAATGAGTATCAGGGCATGGGGACGACGCTGGTCGGCGGCTTTTGCAAACGGCGATCGTGTGATGCTGGCGAATGTCGGGGACAGCCGCGCGTATCTTTATACGCCGGAGGGCCTCCAGCGCGTGACGCGGGACCACTCGCTCGTGGAGGAGTTGGTCCAGCGCGGCGAGATCACGGAGGAACAGGCCAGAGAACATCCCCGCCGCAACCTGATTACCCGCGCACTCGGTACGAGCCGGAAGGTCGGCGCGGACTACTATCCGCTGACGCTGGAGCCCGGGCAAAAACTGATGCTCTGTTCCGATGGGCTTTCCACGATGCTGCGAGATGAGGAAATGTTTAAGATATTGCAAGAAGAAGACTTAAAACTGTGCTGCGAACGGCTCATTGACGCCGCGAACGCAAACGGCGGGCACGATAACATCACCGTGCTCATCCTGACCATCTGAAAGGGGGCGAAACCATGGATCGGTATTTGGGAAAACTGCTGGATAACCGGTATGAGATTCTGGAAATTATTGGCACCGGGGGTATGGCTGTGGTTTATCGCGCCAGGGACCGGCTGTTAAACCGCTTTGTCGCCGTTAAAATATTAAAGGACGAATTCGCCCGTGACGTGGATTTCCGCCGCCGCTTTCATATGGAGAGCCAGGCGGTCGCCATGTTGTCGCATCCGAATATTGTCTCGGTCTACGACGTCAACCGTTCCGATAATATTGAATATATCGTGATGGAGCTGGTCGAGGGCGTCACCTTAAAAGAGTACATGGAGCGCAAAGGCCCGCTGAGCGCAGCCGAAACGCTGCATTTCGTGCCGCAGATCGCGTCGGCGCTGGAGCACGCGCATTCGCGCGGCATCATCCACCGGGATATCAAGCCCCAGAACATCATCATCCTGCGCGACGGCAGCCTGAAGGTCACGGATTTCGGGATTGCGCGCATGACGGAGGCGCAGCAGGAGACGATGACGGGCGACGCGCTCGGCTCTGTCCACTATGTCTCTCCGGAACAGGCGCGCGGCAGCAATATCGATGCGCGTTCGGATATCTACTCCCTGGCGTCGTCATGTACGAGATGCTGACCGGACGACTTCCCTTTGAGGGCGATACGCCCGTGGCGGTCGTTTTGCAGCACATCAACTCCATTCCGCTCCTCCCATCCGAGATCAAGGCGGATATCCCGACGGGTCTTGAGGAGATTACGATGAAGGCCATGAGCCCGGCGCCGGAAAACCGCTATGCGTCGGCCGCCGACATGCTCATCGACTTAGACCTCTGCAAAAACGATCCGAACATCATATTTGACTATGGCGTGGTGAAAAACGTGCCGCGCGTGACAGTCGATCCGGAACCGGTACCTGAGGAACCGGCGATCGTGCCGGACGAGGATGCCACGGTGCTTTTCGATCCCGTACAGGAGGAAAAAGTACCGGCCAGGGCGCCGCGCAGCAGGTCGAAGCGCGCGGCACGGACCGTATGTCCCGCAGGGACAGCCGCCGGAAGGAGTACCGCGATTACCCGATTTTGACGATGATTACGACGATTTCAAACCGCGCGCCAGGACGCCGGTGTTTGTTTTCCTGATTACGGGCATCCTGACCGCTGCGATCTTTTTTGGCGGCGCCGCGTTCATTATCTCCACGATTTTTGGCGCGGAGAATACCGTGGGCACCGACGATATTACCGCGCCGAACCTTGTCGGCAAGAATTACTCTGAGGTGCTTTCAAGCATCCAGTATTCGGAATACAATATCGTTGAGGACGAGAGCGTTTACTCTGATTCGATTGAAGAGGGCGTGATCATTACGCAGGAACCTCCGGCAGGCCCGCACCATCAAGGCGACCACGGAGATTTATGTGACGGTCAGCCTCGGACCGAAAAAGATTACGCTGGTCGATCTGATCGGCGTGGAGGCCAGGGCCGCGAAGCTGAAACTGGAATCCCAGGGCTTCTTTTGTTTTCGATGGACTATGAGGCTCTCCGACACCGTTGCGGAGGATATGTCATCAGCATGGACCCGCAGCCGTACTCTGAGCTTGTGGAGGACGACATTGTAACCCTTGTCGTCAGCCTGGGGACCGGAGGAACGGTATGCAACCGTGCCGGACCTCTCCGATATGACGGAGGCCGAAGCGGAGCGCGCGCTGGAGTTGAAAAATCTCGTTCTGGGCAGCGTGATCCCGAAGGATACGGAAGTCCGGGAGGACGACGGCAAAATTTATGACCAGAGCGTCCGGCCAAACGCCGAGGTCGCGGAGAAAACCGCAATTGATATCTACGTGTATAAGTACGTCGAACCCGACGTGCCGGACAGAACCGGACAACGAGCCGGGCGGCAACGGCAGCGGCGGCGGGGGACGAAGTTGGCACAGCGGTGATCTGGGTGCCTCTCGATGCGAACGACGAATACTCCATCGTCGTAATTATGTCAATGGGAGAGGTGCTGTTCGAGCAGACCTACCTCTCCGAATACGAGACAGTGCCGGTCACGCTGGAAGGTACTGGTTCCGCCATGATCAGTATCTATGTCAATGGCGCACTTGTCAGAGAGCAAATCGCGGTCTATGACTGATACGCTGTATGAGGGCCTGATTGTCCGCAGTATCGGCGGGTGGTACACCGTCGCCTGCGGGGAGGAGCTGGTCGAGTGCCGCGCGCGGGGAAGTTCCGGCTGGACGACGTCAAACCCCTGGTTGGCGACCGGGTGCGTATCCTGCGCCCGGCGGCCGGGGACGCGGTTATCCAGGGAGGTATGCGCGCGGGTAAATAGCCTGATTCGGCCCGCCGTTGCCAACATCGGCACGCTGGTCGTTATCGCGTCGGAGGCGCCGCCCGTCACGCAGCCGTTTTTGATCGACCGCGTGGAGCGCGATTGCGGGGCATAAGGGTATTGATATGATTGTCTGCGTCAACAAATGCGATCAAAAGCGCGGCGACGATCTCTTTGACGTTTATACGCGCGCGGGTTTCCGCGTGATTCGCACGAAGCGCCGAGACGGGCGAGGGTGTGGACGAGCTGCGCGCCGCTATGATGGAGGGGATTTTTTGTCCTGACGGGGAATTCCGGCGTGGGGAAGTCGAGCCTTTTTGAATCGCATCGATCCTGCGTGGTCGGCAACGGTCGGTGCGCTCAGCGAACGGATCGGCCGTGGGCGCCAGACGACGCGCCATGTCGAACTGTTTCGCTTGCCAACGGGCGCTTATGTCGCCGATACGCCGGGATTCCAGTCCTTTGATGTGGAACGTATGGACCTTGTTTTGAAGGACGACCTGGCGCACGCGTTCCGGGAGTTTGCCACGTATTTGCCTTCGTGCCGGTATGCCGACTGCCGTCATGGTAAGGAGCAGGGCTGCGCAGTGATTGAAGCTGTCGCGGCGGGGAAGATCCCGAAAAGCCGCTATGAAAGTTATTTGATGCTCTATGACAGCATGAAGGATATCCATGAATGGGAATTGAAAAAATTGGGGAACCGTATTTGATACGGTAGCAAAAACCGGGCTGCGCGCTATTATGATGATGTGTAGACATGATCGGGCGCGCAGCCCGGTTTTTATCCTCAGGAGGTCGGTGCTGTGTAGACGCTATAAATTTTTTGGATATATCCTTTTAGCCCTTGCCATCGGCGCTGTGGCCGCCTTACTTTTTTCCGGTTTGGCTGATCGCGGCGCTTCTGGCCATGATTGTAATCGTGTTGGGGATACTGTTGATCGCGGGATAATTTTCTTGGAGGGAGGCACTCGTTATGCGTGTAATCGTTTGGAAATCGCCTGTTTTTTTGCGAGGGATATTAAAGCTGTTGTTCCGGGCAAAATAAGCTGTAACTGACCCGCCGTCTGCGAAAAGGCTCATTTAACCCCGTTTAAAAATAAGCGGGGTACGTAAAGCAAACAGCCCCATATGGGGGCTGTTTGCTTTACGAAAGCAGCGTGATGGCCGAGGGCCACGTGTTTCCCGCATCTTAGTTGAGACGGCGTAACATTTCAAACACAGGCGCCGTCTTATCGTGTATTAATGGCGAGTGACGCCGTTTCCAGGTTTTAAATGTTCAAGAAAAGTTACAACTTGTTGCAAACAGCCTGCTTGACAAAAAGTCCGAAATCGTACTATACTCATGTAGTACGATTTCGGACTAATTTGTTTGGAGGGACACAATGGCTGATTACTTGAGTCAGGGGATGAAACGGTTTAATTACCTGAGCAGCGAAATTGACAATACCTATCATGAGATTGCACGGCGGCTGAATCTGTCGGACAGCGCCATGATGATTCTATCTACGATCTGCAACTTTGGGGAAAGTTGCCTGCTCGGCGATATCTGCAGGCTCTCAGGCGTCAGCAAGCAGACCATCAATTCATCAATTCGGAAGCTGGAATCGGAAGGCGTCATTTTTCTGGAGTCCCGTCAGGGCAGGCGGAAGCTGGTGCGCCTGACGGAGCAGGGAAAAACGCTGGTTGAAAACACCGTGGCGCGCCTGATTGACAAAAGAAAACGAGGCGCTCGGCGCATGGACGGAGGAGGAGCAGGCGGTCTATTTGAAACTGACGGAACGGTTTTTACTGCAAATGAAAGAAAAAGCAAAGGAGCTATAAGGGGCAAATTATGAATATTCGACTTTCAGACCATTTTACTTATAAACGACTACTGCGTTTCACGCTGCCATCCATCGCGATGATGATCTTCACTTCGATTTACGGTGTGGTGGATGGATTTTTCGTATCGAACTATGTGGGCAAGACGCCCTTTGCGGCGCTGAACTTCATCATGCCGTTTATTTTGATCCTAGGAACCATTGGGTTCATGTTCGGCACCGGCGGCAGCGCGCTCGTGTCCAAAACAATGGGCGAGGGCGACATGGGACGCGCCAAACGCCTGTTTTCACTGTTCGTCTATGTCCCCGCGGCCATCAGCGTTGTACTCGCGGCGCTCGGCATTCTCTTTATGCCGCAGGCCGCGCAACTGCTTGGCGCGGACGAGGAAATGCTGCCGTACTGCGTCTTAAACGGCAGGATCGTGCTCTGTGCGCTTCCCTCCTTTACGCTGCAAATGGAGTTTCAGACCTTTTTCGTAACGGCGGAGAAGCCGCACCTCGGCTTTGTCGTGACGGTGATTGCGGGCGTGGCCAATATGGTGCTCGACGCCCTCTTCGTAGCCGTCTTTCAATGAGGGCTTGCGGGCGCGGCGGCGGCGACCGCAATCAGCCAGACGATCGGCGGGCTGATTTCAATTGTCTATTTTGCCCGTCAAACAGCAGCCTTCTGCGCTTGACGAAAACCAGCTTTGACGGCAAAGCACTTTTCCGGGCGACCACCAACGGCTTTTCCGAGCTGCTCAGCAATGTGTCCATGTCGCTTGTCGCGATGCTGTATAACGCGCAGCTGATGAAATATGCCGGACAGAACGGCATCGCCGCTTACGGTACAATCATGTACATCGACATGATCTTCTTCGCCTCATTCATCGGCTATTCCGTCGGGACCGCGCCCGTCATCGGGTATCACTACGGCGCGCAGAATCACGCGGAACTGAAAAGCCTGCTGCGCAAAAGCCTGGTCCTGATGGCCATTGCCGGCACGGCGATGTTCCTGTTTGCCGAGGCCATGGCAAGGCCGCTTGCGCTGATTTTCTCAAGCTATGACAAGACGCTGCTTGACATGACGGTGCACGGCTTCCGCATCTACTCCTTCTCTTTCCTGGTGGTCAGCTTTACGATTTTGGTTCGTCGTTCTTTACGGCGCTCAATAACGGCCTGATTTCTGCGCTGATTTCGTTCCTGCGCACGGTTGTATTCGAGGTATTGGCCGTACTGACGCTGCCGCTGCTTTTCGATTTGGACGGAATCTGGCTATCGATTGTTCTGGCACGAATCCTCGCCGCCGCGATGACGGTGGTATTCCTGATCGCAAACCGCAAAAATATCGCTATTGACGCGCGGCGGCGTCCTCCGCCGTGCGATAGAAGAGGCGCCCCTCACGTTGGATCTTAACCGCGCGCCGCCCGATAGCTTCCGTCAGCCAATAAACGTAAACGAGACAGGTATCGCCTGTCTCGTTTTTTTTACTTCACCGCGCGAAACGTGACCGGTGGAGAATAAAGGTCCGAGCGTTCAGGCACGTGCGAAGCGCGTTAGTAAACAGCGCGTACATGCAAAAGAACCATATCGCCCGTGAGGTTCAGGCGCGTGCGGGGCGCGTTGGCGAACAGAATTCTGCCGGGCCCGGTAAGGATACGGCGAACATCTTATATGTACAAACGGCAGAACGTGCGATGCGGGTGGAAGCGCGTTCCAGCGTATCTTAAAACGCCCTCTGCCGGCAAGGCAAAACGTCCCCCGTGAAAACCTCAGCCAAAGCCGGAGCGTTTTAACGGAAAGCCGCCGCATACCGGCACGCGGAAGGCATATGCGGGCCGCTTTTCCCGCCACGATTTTTCACTTTTGCGCTGTTCTGAACTGGTATGGCGTCACATATAAATGGAACATCAATTGGCGGGCTGCGGCCGGCTGAAACAGGGAGGACTGCTCGGTGGAGTTACTAAAAACACGTTAAGATATCAGCGGCAGGTCGCACGGCAGACCGCATACCGCGAAGAGAGTGCGGAAAGCATCGTACCGGACACGCTGCCGGATATTGCACGGATCGTTGACGCGACGGGTACTGCGTACCTGCGCGACTGGGAGCTTGGGTCCGACGAAGTGACCGTGAAATGCGCGGTCAGAACTTCGGTGCTCTATATGGCCGAGGAAGACAAGAAGCTGTACCGGATCGAAACGCCCATTTCCTTTTCGCAGCGCATTGAACTGCGCGGCGCGGAACCGGGCTGCGACGTCCTGTACCTGCACGCTGGTCTCCGCGGACGCGCGCCGTCAACCCGCGCAAGGTGTCCGTGCGCGTAAACGTCGCGGTCACGCCGCGGCTCTATGCGAAAACGGAGGAAGCGTTCACGACCGGTATTGACGACACCCGCGAGTGCTGCGTCCGCACGGAGAAGGTCGGTTATGCGGCGGTGTCCGCCGTATCCTATAAGAATTTTACGCTGGTCGAGGATATCGATATTCCGGAAAGCGTGGGCTCGGTCAGCACGGTGCTGCGCGCCGATATGCGCATTAAACCCGTGGACATCAAGCTTATGACGAACCGCGCTGTCGTAAAAGCGGAGGCGGAAGTGACGGCGCTGTGCCAGAACGCGGATGGTGACGCCGTCCGGGTGGAGCGGACCTTTGGCTTCACGCAAATGGCGGATGTTCCGGGCGTTGAGGAGGGACTGGACGCCTGCGTGGACTTCGGGCTGCGCAGCTTTGAGCTCGATCCCGCGCTCGATATGGCGGGCGACTCGCGGTATTTGTCCCTCAGCGCCGGCGTTGTCATGAATATCGAGGTGTCGGAAAACGCGGAAATGGACATTGTCACAGATCTCTACGGCACGCGGCGCGACTCGTCCCTTGTGACGCGCGACGTGGTGCTGACGGGCGCTTTGAGTCGCGCTCTTATAAGGCCTATGCGTCGGAGCACATTGACGCCGCATTCCCCATCAAGCGAATCGTTGACCAGCGTCTGCAAACGGACAGGCGGTAGAGCATCTGCCGGGCGAGACGAGCGCGTCGGTCGGCGCGATGGTGTCCGTCCTCTGCGAGGAGACGACGGCGCTTTCTATAACCTAGTCAGGCGCGTGCCGCTCACGTTTGAAGCGGGCGAGGAAGCGCCGTCCCGGGTCAAGACGGAGATCCTGTCCTGCAACGTCACCGCGCCGGGCGCGGGGGGGCTTGATATCGATATCAGCGCGTCGGTCGGCGCGGGCGAGGAACGGGTAAAGCGCGTTACCATGGTGGATGCCGTGGAGTGGGGCGAGGAATTCCCGCCGGACGGCTACAGCCGGATGTCGGCGCTGATACGGCGTGTGACGGGCGACGAAACGCTGTGGAAATCGCACGCGAATACCGTACGACGGTCGGCGCAATCGCGCTTGCCAACCAGATGAGCGCAGACAGCGTGCCCGCCAGGGGCGAGCTGCTGCTGATCCCCATGAAAAGTGAGGTGTCGGTGAATGGAAAATATTTATGAGCAGATCGCCGAACGTACCGGCGGCGATATCTATATCGGCGTCGTGGGGCCGGTCAGGACGGGGAAATCGACCTTTATCAAACGGTTTATGGACTCCGTGGTCCTTCCGAAGATCGAAAACATTTACATGCGCGAGCGCGCCCGCGACGAACTGCCGCAGTCCGGTTCCGGCCGCACCATCATGACAGCGGAACCGAAGTTTGTGCCGGAGGAGGCCGTCGAGATTAAACTCGACGGCAGCGCGGCCATGAAAGTGCGCCTCATTGACTGTGTGGGGTACATGGTGGACGGCGCGCTCGGGCAGCTTGAGGACGACGTGCCCCTGTATGGTCATGACGCCGTGGTCGGATCAGGAGATCCCCATGGCGGAGGCGGCCGAGATCGGCACGCGCAAGGTTATCACCGAGCACTCGACAATCGGCCTTGTCATCACGACGGACGGCAGCATCACGGAGATTGATCGCCGCGACTACCTAGACGCGGAAGAACGCGTCATCACGGAGCTCAAGGCGATCGGCAAGCCGTTTCTCGTCGCCGTCAACTCGCGCGACCCGGACGGAGAAACCGCAAGAGAAGTCTGCGAGGAACTCTCTGAAAAGTACGGCGTCGCGTGCCGCGCGATCAACTGCCTGACGCTCGACAGCACGGCGTGCTGGACCTTTTGAAGTCGGTGCTCTACGAGTTCCCCATGAAGGAGCTGGGGCTTGTGCTCCCGTCCTGGGCGTCCGGGCTCAGCGAGGACCATGCGGTGAAGGCGGCCATTTACGAGCCTCCTCTCCGCCGCGCGGAACGTGGACTGCCTGCGCAGCATTTACCCCATGGCGTCGTCGCTGTGCTCCTGCCCGTATATCAGTGGCGCGCGCGTCGAGTCCATCGACCTGGGACGCGGCACCGCGGTCGCGACGCTCGATATCCCGCAGGAGATCTACTACGGCATTATTGAGGAAGAGGCGGGCCTCGAAATCCACGACAGAGCGAGATTATCCCGCTCCTGCGCGAGCTTGCCGCGGCAAAACGGGAATACGACCGTATCGCGCCCGCGCTCGAACGCGTGCGCAGCGTTGGGTACGGCATCGTCATGCCGGAGCAGGAGGAGCTTACGCTGGAGGAGCCCGAGCTCGTGCGCCAGGGCGGACGTTTCGGCGTGCGTCTGCGCGCCAGCGCGCCGAGCATTCACCTGATCCGCGCGGACATCGAAACGGAGGTCTCCCCCGGCGGTGGGCTCGAACGCCAGAGCGAGGAGCTGGTGCAGTACCTCATGAAGGAGTTCGAGGGCGACGCGGGACGTATCTGGCAGTCGAACATTTTCGGAAAGTCCCTGCACGAGCTTGTGACGGAGGGCCTGAACGCAAAGCTAAACCATATGCCCGACGAGGCCCGGAAACAAGCTGCGTGAGACCATACAGCGCATCATAAACGAAGGAAGCGGAGGACTTATTTGCATCATCCTCTGATGTGGTAAGTACAGGAAGGTATCAAAGCTATGAAAAGGCGCCCGGCTGTTTCGTCACGGCCGGGCGTCTTTTTCTGTTGTACGGCATTTGCGAACGGGCAGAGGGGGACTGTGAGATAGTACGATAGGTGATAGTACGATAGGTGCGAAAAGCGCGCTCGAGGAGCCTGCTTGGCGGGCTTTGAAATTTATGCGGCAGAAACGGCTTGGCAGATACCCGCGAGAGGGTGAGGAAATTGACCGTGCTGTGTATCAAGCTTGCCGCGGGAAGGCCAAAAGGATCTTGCCTACTCCCGGGAAGGCCGGAGGGGTTCGTTCGATCCTTTTGCTTCCATATAGCGGCCCGTCCTAAAACGGAAAAGCCCGCGCCTGCACAGGCGCGGCAAATTGCTCGTTAAAGCGTTTCTGTATGAGGCGTGCGTCTCATGCCTGGTAAAGTTAATTGCATAGTAACGCTTTCGTGGCTAATGGCCTGGCGTATGCAGACGGGATATATTATCCGGTAAGGGAAACGCCGGTATATTTACGTGCGGCGCAGCCGATCAGTCCTTTTTGCCACGATGGAAGAACGAACGGCGCTTTTTCCCAGGGACGTCCTCCGCCGGCAACGGTTCCGGCTCGCGCCACAGTCTGATGTAGCCCCATTCCTGAAGCTTGTCCAGGCAGACAAGCAGGACCGGCAAAACGAACATACCGACCAGCCCCAGCGTAATGAAACCCAGATAAAAGCAGATCAGCATGACGAGCGGGTTCAGGCCGATGTGGTCTCCGAGGATGCGCGGTTCAATAATATTGCGGATAACGGTGATAATACCATAGAGCAGCAGCAGATAAAGCGCGCGCGAGTAGCTGCCCGTGAGCAGCAGGTAAACCGCCCAGGGATGAGGACGGTGCCGGTGCCGAAGACCGGCAGCGCGTCGATGAGCGCCACAAGCGCCGCGATCAGGACGGCGTAATCGAGGTCGATGATGAAAGCCCACGGTCAGCTCGGCAAAGGTGATGAGGATGATAATGCCCATGGCGCGGAACCAGCGCCCAAGCGTTGTGACCATATGGTTTTTAGCCTCGTAACGCTCTCGACGACCCGGTCCGGGATCTGCGCGGCGAGAAAGGCCATAAGGCGGTCAAAGTCCTTGAGCAGATAAAGGTTGAGACAAGCATGGCGATGGTGAAAATCAGGATTGTTGGGATTGAAAACGCGACGTTTTGACCGTGCCGAACACGGAGCCGACGTTCATGGCGGGCGCGGAAAAGTCCGTGATGGCCGACTCGATAAAGCTGAGGATCGGTCCGCTGACCGTCTCAGGCAGCTTCTGCACGAGCTCTACAAAGTCCGTCCAAAGCCCGTTTAAAACGTCCGGCAGCGCGGAGAGGTAGTTTGGCAGATCGGCGGCAAATGCACGGAGCTGCCCAATCGTAAAGGAGATCAAAAGCCCGATCCCCGTGCCGACGACGCCATAAACAAAGATAACCATAAGGACTGAGACAAAGCCGCGGGACAAATGCAGCTTTTTCGTTAAAAACGCGGTAGGCCGTTTTAAAAGCGCGGCGATCAGAAAGGCGATGACAAACGGCAGCAGCCATTTCAGGACATATTTAAAAACCAGATAGGCGCCGAGCACGCCCAGAACAAGATAGAGCAGAATCAATAAAAACGTAAATGCCGGTTCTCGGGCATAGGATGCACCTCTTTTTTCGCAAGCAGCGTTAAGCTTCCATAAGTATACCTTGTTTTCAGAAAAAATTCAATAAAAACATGATTGACAAAACTTTGCGTCGGTCAGGCGCGGCAGCGGGAATATTTGACGAAAGTACCTATTGCGCAATACACTTTAATGTGCTATCATAAGTTAGTATCGTGGACAGAATGTGCGAAAGTCCGACAAATAGCAGGAAGCGGCAGAATATTTGATGGGAGAGGGATTGAGTGGTCAAGGTTGCAATATTGGGATTCGGTACGGTCGGAACGGGCGTCGCGGAGGTTTTGAGCCAGAATGCGCAGACGATCAACGCGCACGCCGCCGAGGATATCGAACTGAAATATATTTTGGATATTCGGGATTTCCCGGAAAGCCCGTTTGCGGACAAGGTCATCCATGACTTTGCGGTGATTGAGAGCGACCCGGAAATCAGGATTGTCGTTGAGACGATCGGCGGGCTGCGTGTGGCGTATGAATATACGCGCCGCGCGATCCTCGCGGGAAAAAGCGTTGTCACGTCGAATAAGGAGCTGGTCGCCGAGCGCGGCGCGGAGTTGATAAAGCTGGCGCGCGAGCAAAACGTTAATTACCTGTTTGAGGCGTCGGTCGGCGGCGGTATCCCGATCATCCGCCCGCTTACGCAGTGCCTGTCCGCCAATGATATCCATGAAATTACCGGCGTTTTAAACGGCACCACGAACTATATCCTTACCCGTATGCAGAAGGATGGCGTCGGCATGGACGCCGCATTAAAAAGCGCAGGCGAACGGCTATGCAGAGGCAAACCCCGCCGCCGATATCGAGGGTCTGGACGCCTGCCGCAAAATTTGCATCTTGGCGGATCTTGCGTTTGGCCACCATCGCCCCCTCCGCTGTGACGACCGAGGGGAATTTCGGAAATCACGCAGCTTGACATGCGCTTCGCCGACAGCGAGGGCTATGTGATTAAACTGCTCGGCCGCGTCGTACGGCGTGAGGACGGACGCATCAATCTTTGGTTGCGCCGCATCTGATCCCCGCAGACCGTCCGCTGGCGGGCGTCAGCGGCGTGTTTAACGGCATTATTGTGATCGGCAACGCGATCGACGAAGTCATGTTCTATGGCCGCGGCGCGGGTAAAATGCCGACGGCAAGCGCGGTCGCCGCAGATATCATTGATGCGGCGAAGCACCTTGTCTCCCGCAAGTTTATCGACTGGTGCGACGACGCGCCGGACTTCGTCGCCGACACGGACGACATGATATACCGCCACTATGTGCGTCTGGACAACTGTACGGCGCAGATGGTGCTGAACCTGTTCCCGCACGCGCGCATCGTTGCCGAAACAGAGGGCGCTGCGTCGTTTGTCACGGTCCCGGTCCCGACGCGCGACGTAAAGCGTAAGGTTGGCCTTCTCTGCGCCGACGGCGCCGTGCGGCAGTCGATCCTGCGTATTTTGGGCTGACGGTGCGCCGGCGCGCTGCTGCAGCCGGGCGACCGCATCCTCGGCATGAACCTCTCCCACGGCGGCCACCTGACGCACGGCAGCAAGGCATCCTTGTCCGGGAAATATTTTGAGGCGCATTTTTACGGCGTTGACCCCGAGACCGAGACCATCGACTATGACGCGCTCGCGCGCGTGGCCGAGGAGGTACGCCCGAAGCTCATCATCGCCGGGGCAAGCGCCTATCCGCGCGTGATCGACTTTGCGCGCTTTCGCGCCGTCGCCGATTCCGTCGGCGCGTACCTGATGGTCGACATGGCGCACATCGGCGGCCTTGTCGCCGCTGGCGTGCACCCGAGCCCGGTGCCGTATGCCGATGTCGTCACCTGCACGACGCACAAGACGCTGCGCGGCCCGCGCGGTGCGATCATTCTCTGCCGCGACGAGCTTGCCAAAAAGATCGACAGCGCCGTTTTCCCCGGCACGCAGGGCAAAAGGCGCCTGCGAAGGGTGCGCAGGCCAAAAAGCCCGCCGCCCGTTCGCCGGGACGTCCCCCCTGCAAAAAACGCGGGGCGCGGCAAGCCGGCGCCTGCAAAAGGGCGTGGAAAACCAGCATCGGGAAATTTGGGTCGTCGTGACCTTTTTTCTTCTCCCTGGTGCTGATGCTGGCTGTGTTTAACGTGAAAGGCTTCCTTTTGGAGGCCTTGGCGTCGTTTTTCAAGGGCCTGCTGGGGTTCGGCGCGTACGTGCTCCCGTTTGCGCTGCTCGTGGTCTGCGGTACGATTTTGTTTGCGCGCGGGAAGCCGGTCGCCGGACGGATTGTCACGACGATGCTGATTCCTGTGATGGTTGGCGTGCTGGCGCATCTCCTTTTTGCCGACGTGGCGCTTGACCAGCACGTGGTACCGGCGCTTTACCGCACGGGCAAGACCTGGCATTCCGGCGGCGTGATCGCGGGCGGCATCGGCGCGCTGCTTTCCGCGGCGCTCTCTAACGTTGGCGCGCTGATTATATCGTTTATCCTGTTTACCTACCTCCTGCTGCGCTTTATCAATATTAAGCTCCGTACAATTCTGGAGTTCTTTATTGGCGTGCATGAAAGGCTGAGCTTCGCCGCGCGCCGGTCGATTTCTACGACGAGGCGTTTGAAGAGGACGAAGAGCCGGAGCGCGAGGCTGTCGCGCCGCTGCCGCCGAAACGGCAGAAACCGGCGCGTGTGGAGCCTGCGCGCAAGCAGGAGAAGCCGGAACACCGCCGCAGCGAAATTGATCTGCCCCTGGAGGCCGAAACGCCTGTCCAGACAAAGGGAAGCATGCCGCGGCCCCTGTGCCCGACGACGCACCCGCGTCCGTTCCCGAACCTGTGATGGAGCCGGCCGCCGAGCGGCGCGTCCCGCTGCCGCTTGACGAGGCGCTCGCCGCTGAGGCGCGCCGTCCTCCATTGACGTTGCCTATGATGAACCGTCGTATGAGCCGCCGCGCGCGCTTGAGGACGTGTATGACGACGACGAGCCGCCCTTTGATCTCGAACCGGCGCCTGAAAAGGACGTGACGTCTGCGCGGGAGGAACCGCTTTCCCCGCGCAGGAGCCTGTGGTGGAGGAGGTGCCGACGGAGAGTATTCCGCTCGACCCGCTGCTTGCGGGAGCCTCCGTCTCTGCGGCGGATCCTGTCGTCGTGGATACCCACCAGCTCTCCGAGGACGCTCCGGCAGACGAGGAAGCGCTGGCGCGCGCGCAGGCGACGGCAAACGCGAGTACGATTTCCCGCCGATCTCCTGCTTCACGAGGACGACTTCGTCCCGGCGGACGACGTGACGGAGGAGCTGCGCGTGCGTTCGCACAAGCTGGCCGACACGCTCTCAAGCTTTGGCGTGGAGGCGCAGATCATCAATGATCCGCGGCCCGTCCATCACGCGCTATGAGATCCTGCTTGACCGCGGCGTGAAGTTCTCCCGCCTGACCGCCTTGCAGGACGATATCGCGCTGGCGCTGGGCGCCTCCGGCGTACGTATCGCGCCGATCCCGGACAAGATCTCGACCGTCGGCATCGAGGTGCCGAACAAGGTCGTGCAGACCGTTTATCTGCGCGACGTGCTGACTTCGCGTCCGATGTCGGAGAATAAGTCGAAGCTTGCGTTTGCGCTTGGCAAGGATATCACCGGTACCAGCATCGTCGGCGACATCGGAAAAATGCCGCACATGCTCATCGCCGGTACAACGGGTTCCGGCAAGTCCGTGTGTATCAATTCAATCATCATCAGCCTCCTGTACCGCGCGTCGCCGAGCGAGGTAAAGCTCATCATGATCGACCCGAAAATGGTCGAGCTCGGCATCTATAACGGCATCCCGCACCTTCTCGTGCCGGTCGTGACGGACTATAAAAAGGCTGCCGGCGCGTTGAACTGGGCTGTTGTTGAGATGGAGCGCCGGTATAAGCTCATGTTTGAATACGGCGCGCGCGATCTGGATTCGTTTAATAAGGCCGCGGTAGGGAAGGGTGAGGAGCCTCTGCCGCGCATTGTGATTATCATAGACGAGCTGGCCGACCTCATGATGATGGCGGCCAAGGAAATTGAAGAGAGCATCTGCCGCATTGCGCAGAAGGCGCGCGCGGCGGGGATGCACCTGATTATCGCCACGCAGCGTCCGTCCGCCGACGTGCTGACGGGCCTGATGAAGTCGAACATCCCTCGCGCATCGCGTTCGCGGTCGCGTCGCAGATGGAGTCGCGCATCATTCTCGATACCGGCGGCGCGGAAAAGCTGATTGGCAAGGGCGACATGCTCTTTAACCCCCTCGGTATGCCGAAGCCCATGCGCGTTCAGGGCTGCTATCTCTTCCGGCGAGGTCGAAGAGGTGACGGAGTACATCAAGCGTTCCGGTACGGCGGAGTATTCAAGCGAGATCCTGGAGCACATGGAGCGCAGCGCCTCGTCGGAATCCGGCGGCGGCTACGACGACGAGGAGGACGAGGACGAAAGCTTTTCGAGGCGGTGGACGTGGTCATGCAGACGGGACAGGCCTCGGCCTCCATGCTCCAGCGTAAGCTGAAGCTGGGGTATGCGCGTGCGGCGCGCATCATCGACCAGATGGAGACCCGCGGCATTATCGGCCCGTTTGACGGCGCGAAGCCGCGTCAACTCCTGATCTCAAAAGCCGATTGGCAGGAGATGAAGTCGCGGCGCTCGTATTGACGCGTACTTTCGTTTCGTACGGGTTAGGGGATGGCTGCCTGACCGACCGAGTGCTCCGACGTTGATAGTCCAATGAGCGTCCGTGTGGCGAGGAACGGTTTTGTTCCGATGAAAGCTTAAGGTTCAGGGATTTATTTCACCATCCGCGCTCTGCTGTCGATATAGCGGCAGCGGGGCGTGGTTTTGTTTTATAGCATCAACGTTAGAGCATCTCCGGCAATGCCGGTGAGAATAAAAAGTTTTTGTTTTCAGGTAGAGCAAAGCGAAAGACAATCATCATGTGGCTCAAAGCGGCATGCGGTAGGGATAGAACTGCTTAAGCAGTTTTTCATGTGATGCAAATGTCAGTTATTCCGTGCCTCTTAAAAGGTGAGCCGGTATGCTGTCCTTCTAGGACGGGTGTGTACCAACTGGTGGTTTTGATTTCGTTTTTTCTTGTCATAGCCTGAAATTACGTGCCTGTTGCGAAATAGAGTAAATACGAAACCTAAAAACATGAAACTTAAAAAGATAATGCAAACGATACTCACGAAATGCGTACTGCGCATTCGTCTGAATACCATAGCCACCAGCTTGGGTCATGCCACCGGCGGGACATTTGGCCGGAAAACCGATTGCATAACCCAGGAGCAAACAACTTTTTAGATTGGGCTTCCCTTACAGAACAGTTACTTTGTGCACAAAAGCGTATGAAGCCGTTTCACGTTTTAACGCTTCTAACATAGGTTCACATGAGCAACGATAAAAAACCCGCCTTGCAGCAAAACGCTGCAAGGCGGGTTTTTAGAACACGTCAAAGCGTGACGCGGTAGAGTACCCAGTCGTTCATTTCAAAACGCTCCCGGATCGTGAAACCAGCCGATTCGAGCTGCACGCCGACCTCCGCTGCACGCGGACCGATGATGCCGGAAGTCAAGAGCGTGCCGCCGGGCTTTAAGCAGCGACGGAATAGCGGCCGCATGGCAATAATTACGTCCGCGACGATGTTCGCGGCAATGAGGTCGTACTGCTCCACGGCAATTGTGTCGGCTAAACGCTTGTCCGATATGGCGTTGCCGCAGAACATGCGGCTGACGGACTCGTTGAACCCGTTGCGCGCAAGGTTTTCGCGTGTGGTCGTGATGCAGTTTTCGTCGATATCCACGCAGGTGACCCGCTCTGCGCCCAAAAGCAGCGCCGCCGCAGACAAAATGCCGCTGCCGCAGCCCATGTCAAGCACGCAGTCGCCGGGTTTCACGGCCTTTCGATGCATTCGAGACAGAGCTTGGTCGTCTCGTGCGAGCCGGTGCCGAACGAGGAGGAGGATCGATTTCCAGCACAACGCGGCCTTCTCGGTTCTCATATTCCTCCCATGAGGGGTTTAATGACAAGCCGTTCCCCGACCGGGAAGGGCTTGAAGTATTTTTTATAGGCGTTTGCCCAGTCCTCTTCATGCACGCCCTTAAAAGTTGCCGCTAATTCGCCTAACTTTTTGAAACATCCTGCGCGCGTAATTCGTCTAATTTCTTGAGCACTTCCTGAATGAGCGCGCGGCCCTGGTCGTTGTCCGCCGGATATATTTTGACGACGGTCCGGTGCGTCCGTGAGCTTCATCAGGTCTTCATCCACATAATCCCAGTGAGGCGTGACGGTTTCCAAAAATTCGTTGAAATCCCGGCTGTCCTCGATGGTAAAACCGTTGACGCCCATATCTTCAAGCACAGTTACGAGCGTATCGACGCCCTCGCTGGTTGTTTGGATGGACATTTCTATAAAATCCATAATTTCCTCCCATTTTTGAGAACGTTGTGCGACCTGCACGTTTTCTCTTCTTTTAGCATTATATCATCAACATTTTTCGGAGACAAGTACCATTTGCCCGAAAGAAAAATTGCTGCGAACACTGGACAAATTGCGAAAAATTTGGTAAAATCTTAATCAGTGTGTTTAACTGCCGCATTGCGGCGAACGGAGTTGCGCTTTATGCCAAAGTTTTTATAACCCCTGATGAGGTCGGGGATGGCCGCGTTTTACTCTGCGGCGACAACGCCGCGCATATTGCGAAAACCCTTCGTATGCGCCCGGGCGAGGAACTCACGGCCTGCGACGGGAGAACACCGACTATCGCTGCCGGATTGTTTCTGTAACGCCCGCGCTGGTGGAGACGGAGATTGTGTCGTCCGCGCCGTGCGCCGCGGAGCCCGAGCTTGCTTTGACCTTATATATGGCGCTTCCGAAATCGGATAAGCTGGAGCTTGTTGTACAAAAAGCTGTTGAGCTGGGCGCGGCGCGTGTCTGCGTGTTTCGCAGTACGTACTGTGTGCCGGACCCGGAGCCCCGTGCGTTTGCAAAGAAGCTCGTGCGGCTGCAAAGATCGCGCGGGAGGCCGCGGGTCAGTCCCTGCGTGGACGTGTGCCGGAGGTGACGGGGCTTTTCTCCTATCAGGAGATGCTGCGGCAGGCTGCGGCGAGCGATACGGCGCTGTTTTTTTTATGAACGCGGCGGCAAGTCGATTAAAATATACTGGACAGCAAAAGATATGGTTCGGCATCGGTCGTCATAGGCCCTGAGGAGGCTTCTCCGACGAGGAGTTCCGCCAGGCCTGTGGCGCGGGTCTTGAGACCGCATATCTCGGCGCGCGTATCCTGCGCTGCGAGACGGCGGCAATTTGCGCCGTCTCCGCGGTGATGTTCCATGCGGGCGAGTTTGCATAAGGTCGGCAGTATAGTAGGAAAGGTATGTGTTTAAAATTGGGCAAGCAAAACGAAGCAGTTTCGAGAAATGATTTTATCACCAACAAGATTATGGTCGTGTTCGTACTGGCGTTTGCCATGTCGGTCGCGCTGATGCTCATCAACCGCGGCCTTGACAATGCGGAAACGTTCATTGGGACGTACTACGCGGTGTATGTGCTGGGGTTTGCAGGCGTTGCGGGCGTAATTCTCGGCGTTGTGAAGGAAATTATGGACTGGCGGCATGGCCGCGATTTATCCCGTAAGATCGTCACGGGACACGGCATCGCCATCTGTGCGGCGGTCCTTGCCGTATCCGCGTTTTGATCCTGTTCGGCGGTTACTCCAGCGCGATCCGCTTCCTTTACATAGCGGTACCGTCGCTTGCCGTTCTCTATTTGATTTATATGATCTACCAGCGCGAGTTCTGCGCGCTGGCGACGTTCGGCGTGCTCATCGCGCTTTATTTCTGGCGATTTGCGCAGTATTATAAGGGCTCCGTACGCTTTCTTGCCGCGCAGTGCGCGCTCCTGCTGATCTGCCTTGCGGCGGCGGCGCTCCTCTTCCTTTTGCAAAGGGGGGACGGCACGCTGAAGCTGGGCAAGCGGAAGCTGCGCTTGCTTGAGATGGACGCGGAATACGCGGCTTCCTATATTTTTGTCGCGCTGTTTGTTGTGATCCTTGCGGCGGCTTTCTTCGTACCGAATGCGGCGATGATTTATCTTGCGTTCTCAACGCTCGCGGTTATTTTCATTATGGCAGTTTATTATGCCGTGCGCATGATGTAACAAACACTGCCGAAGCACTTGCCGCTCCGCCGGCGGTCCTTGGATATGTTCTTACGAGATAAGGCGGGCTTTTTGCCCGCCTTCCTTTTTGACGTTTTGGGAGGTACCTGGTTATGGGAAAAAATGCGCTTGTCGCACAGTCCGGCGGTCCTTCGCCGGTTATTAACGCCTCGCTTCAGGGCGTAATCGACGCCTGCCGCGCGTATCCGGATAGCATCAATACGCTGTACGCTGCGCATCACGGCATCGAGGGCGTTCTGCTTGAGGAACTGATCGATCTCTATGCCCAGCCGGAGGAGGAACTTGCGCGCTTAAAGTATACGCCTGCTTCCGGCGCGATCGGCACCTGCCGCTATAAGCTTTCCGACACGGAAAGCCCGGACTTTTCGCGCATTATCGACGTCTGCCGCGCGCATGACATCGGTTACTTTTTCTATATCGGCGGCAACGACTCTATGGATACCGCGAAAAAGGTCAGCGACCTGGGCGCGCGCAGGGGTACGAGCTCGTCGTCGCGGGTGTTCCGAAAAACGATTGATAACGATGTGGGCGACGCGTCGTTTCGCTTGATCGACCATACGCCGGGCTACGGAAGCTGCGCGCGCTACTGGGCGCTCCTCATGCAGAACGCGGACGAGGAAAACCGCGCAATTGCGGGCAGCGAGTGTGTCTCGGTTTATCAGGCAATGGGCCGCACGACGGGTTTATCACCGCGGCCTCCCGTTTGGGCGACCCGGAGCGCCGGATGCCGCTTTTGCTCTTTTTCTCCGAGATGCACGAGACGCTTGAAAGCGTCGCCGAAGCGGTGAACGCGCAGCTCCGTCGGACGGGCGCTGCATCGTCGTGGTCAACGAGGGGGCTCGACGTGGGCGAAATCGGTGCGAAACGCGACGGCTTCGGCCATATCGAATACGGCGCGTCGGGCGTCAGCGCGATGCAGGCGGTTGTCAATTATTTAAACGCACATAAGCTGGCCGCGCGCGGGCAGGCGACGGGACAGCTCCCCGGAACAATTCAGCGCGGCGTGTCGCTCCTGGCGTCCGTCGTCGATATCGACGAGGCGTATGAGCATGGGCGCAACGCCGTGCGCATCGCCATGACGGACGGCACGGGTTATCTGTCCACCATTCTCCGCCGCGGTTTTGAGACGTACGCGCCGTATTACGACAAGGCGGCGCTTGACGTGATCGCGAATTCCGAACGCCATCTCCCGCGCGCGTGGATCACGCCGGACGGGCACGACGTGACGGACGACTTTGTGCGTTACGCGCGCCCTCTACTGGGCGAGGAAAACCCGCCTGTTCCGATGGAGCACGGCTTGCAGCGCTTTGCGCGGCTTACTATCCGTTTTATTGACAAAAAAATTGCCGGCGTACCGGCCGGCTGGGTTTTAAGCGCGATGGACGAACGGTTTGAACGCACGGCGATGCTTTTTTGGGCCTCGAGGCGCTGCCGCGCTTGCAACGCGCACGTTGCGATCGTGGGGCTTGGCGGGTGGGAAGCTATGCCGCCGAGGCCGTCGTCCGCGCAGGGGTAGGGGAACTCACGCTGGTGGACTGCGACACGGTTTCCGTGACGAATATCAACCGTCAGCTCTGCGCGCTGACCTCCACTGTGGGGCAGCGTAAAACAGAGGTGACGGCGCGCCGCGCCGCGGACATCAACCCGGACGCTGTAATCCATCCGCTCGAACTTTTTTATTCGCCGGAGGCGCGTGATACGCTCTTTACGCGGCGTTTTGACTATATCATCGACGCCATTGACACGGTTTCCGCAAAACGGACCTCATCTACACAGCCATTGCGCGCGGGGTTCCGATTGTATCCGCGCTCGGCACCGGCAACAAGCTCCATCCGGAGCTTTTGCGCTTTGCCGATATCTACGAGACGTCCGTGTGCCCGCTGGCCCGCGCCATGCGGCGAGAACTGCGGCGGCGCGGCGTTGCTGCGCATACGGTGCTCTATAGCACTGAGGAGCCGCGCGGCGCGACGGGCAGCGCAAACGGCCGGAACTATCCCGGCAGCGTCTCCTGGGTGCCGGGATGCGCGGGCCTGATGCTCGCGGGCCATGTCGTAACGGCGCTCAGCGGGATTCAGGATTGAAGTCCGATGAATTATAGAGGTTGGCTGCGGACGCCGTGCCGTGTTCGATGATCTCGCGCGCGGCGGCGGCAGCGGCGGATTGCGTCTGTTACGGCGCGTCCGTCGGCCTGGTTAAAAGGTGCCGAGCACCCAGTCGGGCATGTCGTAATCCGGGCGCGGCGGCATGCCGACGCCGATTTTTACGCGGGAATGCGTCCGAGCCATGCTGGTAGATGATGCTTTTCAGGCCGTTGTGGCCGCCGTCGCTTCCCTTGGCGCGTACGCGGATGCGCCCGGGCGCAGGCTGATATCGTCGTGCAGGACGATGAGCCGTTCGACCGGGAGTTTGTACCAGGAGAGCGCCTCGCGCGTTGCCTCGCCGCTGAGGTTCATGAAGGTCTGCGGCTTTAAAAAGCAGCACGCGTTGCCCGGCGATCACGCCTTCGCCTAAGAGCGACTGAAAGCGCGAGCGGTTCACGTTGCGCCGAGCTCCTGCGCTAGGAGGTCGAGCGCGAAAGCCGACGTTGTGCCGCGTGCCGTCATATTTCCGCCGGGATTTCCAAGCCCGCGATGACCCCTGCACGCCGCCGGAAGGCGTCTGGTAATGCGGTTTTGAAAAGAGTTTTATCATAGAATCCCCCGAATGTATCAATTCAAAGGGTATTGTACCACAAATGGCTATAAAAGAAAGACAGAGGTGCCTTTTATGAGGATGCGCAAAAAGAAGAATCTGGAGCCGCGCCTGGAGCGCTGCGAGGGTAACGATACAGAACCCCGCCGCGCTGCGCGGGCAGTGGCGTACGCTGAAACCGGACGCCCGTAAAGATTTGTCTGGAGATCGGCTGCGGCAAGGGCCGGTTCATCACCACGCTTGCCGCGCAGAACCCGGATATCTTGTATGTGGCGCTGGAACGCGAAAAAGGCGCCATCGTGATGGCGATGGAAAAGGCGAAGGTGCGGGAGCTTGCAAACGTCCGCTTTATCGTCGGTGACGCGGCGGAGCTGTGCGACTACTTCGCGGACGGCGAGATCGACGACATCTATGTGAATTTCTGCGATCCCTGGACGAAACGCCACCGCGAAAGCGCCGTCTGACGCACCGCAACTTCCTGACGCTCTATCGCCGCATCATGAAACCGGACGGGCATTTCTACTTTAAGACGGACAATGTGGAGCTGTTTGATTTTTCTGAAGCGGAGCTTCCGGACTTTGGCATGGAGCTGCTGACCGTTACGCGCGACCTCCATGCGACGGATATTCCTAACATTATGACAGAGTATGAGGAACGCTTTTCCTCGCAGGGCGTGAAGATCACCTATATTGAAGCGGTATTTCGGCGCTGATGCGCGCTTATGCCGCTTTGTTTGAATACGCCGCGCGGAAGCGGCGTGACAGGAGGCTGATATGCGGATTGAACTTGTGCAGGTGCGGAAAGAGGAGAAGAAGTCCTTCGGAATCTTTTTGGAAAAATACGATTATGAGTTTTCGCAGTACGACCTGCGGGACGTCAATGCGTTAGGATTATATGGGTATGACTGGCTCGACTGCTATTGGACGGAGGAAAGACGCTGGCCGTTTTTATCAAAGTAGACGGACAGCTTGCCGGATTTGTGATGGTAAATGATTATCCGGAGACGGACGAACCGTGCGATTATTGCCTGTCCGAGTTTTCGTGCTGTATAAGTACCGCCGCGCGGGTAGTGGAAAGCTTTGCGGCAAGGTCCGTTTGGGACCGGTTCCATGGAAGCTGGCAGCTAAGCTGCACCCGAAAAATTTGCCGTCGGTGCATTTTTGGCAAAAGGCCGTTTTTCGTATACGAATGGAAATTATCGACTCGTGAAGGCGTATCCCGGTACTGAGTACGACGATGGAACGCCCGGCGACGTTTACTTTTTGATAACTAGGTATTATTAACCGGATACAAAAACGTGCGGAGAAGTATCTTCTCCTGCGCGTTTTTATTTTGTTGCTTTCGCGTTAGAAAACGACCTGCTATGCCGGTGAGAATAAAAAGGTTTCGCTTTCAGGATAAGGAGAATGACAATAATCATTTGCATAAGTAAAATGCGGTAGGGATAGAACTGTTGCAGTTGCAGTGCATACGATGCAAATGACAGGTGGTATTCCGAGCCTCTTGAGAGGAGCGCCGGTAGTATGCTCTTCTAAGGCTGATGTATACCTCCAGTTCGACTAATGGTTTTAATATTCCAAAACACAGGATAAAACCCAAACTTCCGTCTTAAGCCATGCTCATACGACTCAGAGTATACCCACGCGGAGTAATCGCCCGATGTGCAGCTAGGCAAGCGCAGTGAAACACATTCAAGTAGGCAGTAGTTAAAGTGTCTTTTTTGTGGCACGGCGCTTTTTGTATTTGCATATGGTCTGCGTTCCCGGCGGGCATTTGGCTGGTCAGGCCTGACTTGCGGAATAAGCCGGAACGATAAATCGTCGGTTCCGTAAATCTCGTGAAGCGCCGTTTCAGTCGATAAGTTGCCTTTCCGACAAAAATTATAGGCGGCTGTTAGTCTGCTGTGAAAATGCCGGTAAATTGCGTAATCCTCCGCTTAACGGCCAATCAAGTAATTCCTGTCCGTGAGCTGTTTCGCGATTGTTGTAAGCAATTTAATCTGTCAGGGCTTGACGGTTCCAACAGACGCCGCTGCTTTTTAAGTACGTCCATACAAGTGCGAAGGCGTGGCTGTTCTTCTGCGTGGTTACGCCGCGCGTTTTTTGCGCTGCAAACGCAGAACCGGCATAGCTTTTTAGCTATGCCGGTTCCAGATAAGGTTATGTTTTTTACTTGCCACATACGTACGGCTTATATGGCCTTTTACAAAACCGCACTTTTGTCTTTTGTCAGCCGAGGATCGGCTCACGGCCCTAGGACCTTCAGGTAACGGTCGATTCTGGCCTGAATGACGTTGGCATATTCCTGCATACCAAGGTTATCATACGCATACTGGAGATCCTCTTCAAGGGTATCCGTAGACTTCTGACCTGTGATATGATTTGTGGTAAGCTCGTTGAGATAGAGGATCAGGTCAGATTTATACATATTCAGAACAGCCGCTTCGTCCTCAGTGGCGAGCGTCTCGAAGTTAGCGGTAATATCGAACTGCATATTATCGGTGCCAAACTCATTCATCATCTTCATGAGGCGCTCCTGCGGGGAGATCTCACGCCAATTGTACATCGAGTTCTGCGATTTCCACTCCTCAAAGGTGGTCATACCGCCGCGGTACGGCTCGCCGGCCGCCAGCGCATCGTCGATAGACGTGTAAGTGGCTGCCGTGACGTCATAAATCGCGGTATTGAACTGCGGGAACAGGCACCACGGCGCATAGCACCACATGTCGCCCACGCGCTCTTCTTCTTCCTCAGTGAGTTCTTCACCGACTCTGTAGCGGTAAATGGTACCGTCGTCCTTCCACTCCCAAGCCTTGCCTTCGATACCATACTGCCAGAGCATGAAGAGTTCCTTGCTGAAGATCCAGTTCAGCCACTCGGCGGCGGCACTATAGTCGCAGTCTGTGCTGAAGGAAATGGCGCGGAAGGAGGAAACGGTGGCCTGGCCAAGCAGGTGCGGCTTTACGCCTTCAATTGCCTGGATGATGGACATCGGCTCATATTCACTGTCTGCATCGCCGGTGGTGACCGTCATCATGGTGTTCGGATACTGGGGATGAGCGGAGCAGTAGTTACCAGCGGCATTGACCGCATGCTGATAGGCCATGCCTTCGCCGATCAGGGCGACCTGATTGGTGTACAGCTCGTTGGCATAGTTCACATACTGCGTGTAGCCGGGATCCTCAATTGCGGACATGACTTCGCCGTTTACAGTGTCCATGACGAAATTATCGCGATGGAGGCCGAACCAGCCTGCAACACCGTTAGAATACGGTACCAATGCCATTGCCTTCGTTCAGGCCGAAGCCAAGGAACGCGCGTTCGTCGGCGGCGCCGTTATCGTTGATATCATTGGTCTGGAAAGCTATCAGGGCTTCCTTAAACTCTTCCGTTGTCGTCGGCATGGCGAGGTTCAACTTATCCAGCCAGTCGCGGCGGATACTGACATCATACCAGTTGGACATGCCGAATTCCACAAGATAATCAGTGTCCTTGTTATCAAGATCGAAAGCAATGGCCTGGTTATCGGTATTTCTGACCATGTACCAGTGGCCATCCGGCGCGGTGGACCACGCTTTCAAGTAGCTCATGACCTCGCCGTCGGCGGTCAGGGTGGCAAACGTGCCGTCGGGAGAACATGCGATGATGTCGTCGATGTCGGCAAAACGCCCGTCCAGCATGGTGTTGACCAGCAAAGAGTCGTCCATCATGCTCTGGGAAATGAAAGTGTCCGGCAGCGTATTTGCGGCCAGATAACCGGAAAGAGTCGTCTTGTATGCCTCGTTGTCAATGGAAGTGACCTTGACTTCGAGATTCACAGTGTCCAACATGAGCTGCTTATAATAGGCGAGGCTCTCAAACTCTTTCTGTTCAGCCTCTTCCAGGGTATATGTCCACTGATGGGATTCGCGCCCCCATATACTCAAGCTGCAGGGGTTCGACCTCGACTGGCTCGTCGGTATCCTTGTCCCCATCCTCAGAACCTTCCGTGCCGTCTTTTCCCGGGACATCCGGGGTGTCTGTGCCGGGGTCGAGGCCTTGTTGCCCTGGTCGTCGTCCGGCGTGGAGGCGCAGGCACTGAACAGCGCCAGCAGCATAAGCGTTGCGAGCAGCAGTGCGAGAAGTCTCTTTTTCATCGTGTGATCTCCCTTCTAAGTTGGGCCGTTTATTTGACCCTCTTGTGAATTTAATTTTAAATAAAGATTAAGTATTTGTCAACTATAAAAAGAAATTTTCAATGAAATAATAAATAATTGTGAATGTTGTTGAAAACCTTGTTGCAAATTTGTGATTATAGTCCATAGTAAAAGCAGATAATTCGAAGAAAAAGGCAATTACGGCGCAAAAGTATCTTCCGAATTGTCGGTTCAAACGTCCTGATTTTATTTAAAATTACGTGAAGCCGCTATGTCATGTCGTTTAGGAAGGTCTGCGTAACCCCAAAATTTTTACCGGCGCGTGGCAAATGCGCCTGTGAACGCTGGTACCAGCACTACCAGCCGTAAACGTGTATACCTTTAAAACCTTGCGTTACGCCACTTCCGGGTTTCGTTATATGCCAGCTTCGCTTGATGCAACGTTGCTGCATGAATGCTCTTAAACCAACAGGTGCAGATTGCAGCGGGAAGCATAGACGAAATGTGTTACTTACACAGATACGCAAGAGTGCATAACGGACATAAAATACTTTTTGAGGTACTTCTGTGAAAAAAGCAACCGCCGCACGGAGCGCGCAGCGGTTGCAGAAAAATGAACCAGCGAAGGTCCTTGCCCTAAGAATTGACGATCAGCGTGCCGATCTCGCGGTCGGCGACTAACGTGCCGGACTCCGCAAGCAGCGCGGCGTTATCCCAGCCGTTCGGGCCGTTTGAGAACGCGTGAACGCCCCAGAACTGCATGTTCCGGCACTGTTCAAGACGGATGGCATAGGGGAAGCTTGTATCGAAGCTCTGCATACGGTACTCAAACAGGTTGACAAAGACACAGTCCTCGCAGTGGTCGCAGACAACGGATGTGGTGTAATCGTGGTGATACGCCTCTTCCGTCTGCATGGAGACGAGCGTCCAGTTGGAAACGCGGGACATGCGAATCTCCACCTCGCCGTGGTGTTCGACTGACATCAGATACATGCGTCCGGGCTCGTCCGTATCGCTGATGTAGACACCCTCCTGTGCATAGCCATCGTTCGTCCAGATGTTTTTGAAAACGCCGGCGGCTTCACGAATCAAAGGGAATGAAGTTGGTCACGCCCCAGGCGCGGCGGCTTGCGGCGCCCTGTGAGAAGCTCCTCGGCGGGCTTTGCGGCATTGACGCCTGTCTCCCGGCGCTCCGCGCGGGAACCATGCCGGAACGACAGTCCTCCAGGACAGCGTCCGCGGCGCCCTGCCACAGGACCGTGGTGGCGCCGGGATTGCGTCCGCCGTCGAAGTGGATACCGCAGACGTGGTTGTGCCCGCCCCTTTGGAACGGTAAGCATCGCGGCGTCCCGCGCGTCCCTGCCATAGACGAAATCGTCGAGCGAAAGAATCGTCGTGCCGGAATGCAGCGCCACAAGAGCGGTGTTTGCCCGCAGCGTCAGACCGCGCGTGAGACGGTAATTTCCCTGCGGGGTAAACCGTGCCGCAGGCGGCAATCGCCTTTTCAAAGGCCGCGGTGTCGTCCGTTTCGCCGTCTCCCACCGCGCCGAAGTCGCGCACGCTGCGCCATGCGGCGAAGCGCGGGCATGGGGACGTACTCCGGTTCAGGGCCGGAGACCACTGCGCCTCTTCGATCCTGTAGTCGTAGGCAAATTCACGCCTGCGCTCACTGTTGCGCGCCGTAACTTTGAAGCCGATATGGGACTCCACGCGGTAGCAAGGGTATTCGGGCGTGATCGGCGGTTCTAAAAAGAAGTACACAAACTGATACCCAAACGCTTCGAGGAACATCGGCGCGTTGCGGCAGAACTGTTCCGGTCGTGTGAAGCCAGTTAATGGGGTTGCGCAGCCAGCCCATGCTGACGACGGCGGTCGCGATGTTTTCCGCGCGGCAGTCCTCCAGATAAAGACGCTCCGTCTCGTTAACGGGCACGTCGTAAAGCTCCTTATTCGGGACGTAAACGCCCCACGGCGCATTACGCAGCGTATCGCGCACGAGCGTCAGGCCGGTCTTGCTGCTCATGATACAGGCGCGGGACTGCCCGTCGAAGATGCAGTCGCCGACATAGAACTGCCAGCCGGGCGCGGTGTAATAGCCGATGATCCCGTAAGTCCCGCCAAAGAAACGACAGCGCTCCACTTCGTTCCCCACAAATTCCACGGCGGCTTTTGCATCGTTTAAGTAAAAATCACAGTCCTCAAGCGAACAGAGCTGCGCGATGTGGTAGCGTACGGCGACGGCCCCGTGATTGCCGTGCCCAAGGTCTACGTCGATATGTGCGCAGGGAGGTGTAGAACGAGCACTCATTGGCGTCGCGCAGGAATTCCCCTTCGCGCGGGCGCACGTTCCGGCAGAAGATGAGGTACCGGGAGAGCGGGCCGCCGAACCCCTCGGCGTTGTCGTCAAGAACGAAGCGCGGGCGTTTTGCTCCAAAGCCGACCAGACGGATGCCGCGCCAAAGATCTACGGTGCCGCTGAAGCGGTAAGTCCCTTCCGGGATGAAAAGGATTCCCTGCTCCTGCCGTTCTTCCAGCGTATCGACCGCCTTTTGAAGCGCCGCGGTATTGTCCCGCGTGCCGTCCGGCGAGGCGTTAAAGTCCTCAGGCGTAAAGACGAGAGCCTTGGGGTCGTCCGGTTTTACCGGGAAAATGGAAGTTCCGTACTGCAAAATGTTCCCCTCCTAGTCTGTTATTCTATGTTCAGATTAACATATCGGCTTTTTTTCGTCAAGAAATCGGAGCGTTGTTTTGCCGCAAAACGGCGAATTAGAAAGGAAAGACAAGAATCCTGCGCAATTGGCCAAAAAATGTTGCAAATTTCGTAATCACCCTTTCACGGCGGGCGAATATAAAAGTTATTTTGATCTTTTTCGACAAAAATTGCAGCTTGGATTGTGCGTTGCTACAAAGTTTGTTGTGTGTAATTGACAAAAAGTGGTCTGTGTTGTATGCTTTTAATAGTAGAATAGATGGAGACTGTTATGAAAAGAGATATCCTGAGGATACGAACGATTATACAGCGCTTTTGCTATCCGGGGTATTCTACGGCTTTTAAACGGCACAGGTTAGTGAGTTTGTCACACCTGTGCCGTTTTAATAATGAAAAATGAAGGGTGAAGAAGGAGGCAGCAATGGAAGAATATGTACTGGAGACAAAGGAGCTGACGAAGGAATACAAATACGCGACGGCGCTGGATCACGTGAACCTGCACTTAAAACGCGGGCATATCTACGGGTTCATCGGGAATAACGGCGCGGGAAAGACCACGCTGATGCGTCTTATCATGGGGCTGGCGTTTGCCGACTCCGGCGAACTCATGCTCTTCGGGGAAGGCGGCCAGCGCGCACTGGAGCGTCAGCGGCGCAGGATCGGCGCGCTGATCGAACAGCCCGTGGCGTACGACAACATGTCGGCGCGCCAGAACCTCATTTACGAACGCATGATCAGCTTGTCAGAAAAAGAAAAAAGACGTGGACGGATTACTGGAAAAGCTGCACATCAGCCGCGCGGAGGTGGGGAAGGGGCCGATCCGTTCGTTTTCAGTTGGGATGCGGCAGCGGTACGGGATCGCGGCGGCGCTCTTAGGAGAGCCGGGTTTCTTGTGCTCGACAGGCCGACGTCGGGGCTTGACCCGGCGGGGGACAAAGGACCTGCAGGAGCTGTTTCTATCGCTGAACCGGGAAAAGGGGACGACAATGCTGATTTCAAGCCACATTCTGAGCGAGCTGCATCAGGTAGCGACGGACTTCATCATCATCAACCGTGGAAAGATCCTGCGGGAGCTGACGCACGAGGAGCTTGAGAGGGAGCGCGCGGCACAGAACGACACGCTGGATGAATACTTCCTGAAGCTGGTGGCAAAGGCGGAGGGAGAGCATGAGACGGCTAATACGCGTGGGTTTGCAAAGCTCTCCCGTAATTGGCTGCTGCTTGGTATTTTGGCGGTCATAGCGGTGTTTTGCGTAATCGTCATTGGGAAAAGGCGCGGCAGGTTTTATGGAAGGACAGTCGTATCCGATTCAGTACCTGAACCGGCTGTTTGAAACACGCTTTCAGAGTATTTCTGGCTTTGAAAGCTGGCACGCAAAGTATGTGGTGCGCGCGATTATCGGAGACGGGATGATCCCGCTATGGTGCGGGGCGGTGCTGGCGGCGTTTTTTGTCGGGCGGGAATTTGAGGGACGGACCGTCAACGCCGCGCTGATGCGCGGCCATACGAGGAGCCGGGTGTTCTGCGCAAAGCTCTTGAGTTACTACGCGGCGGGCATAGCGGTTTCACTGTTGTCGCTGTTTGCAACGCTTTTTCTCTTCACGCCGGACTGGATTTTAAGGATTGACGGAGCACGGCTGTTATGGTACTTCACGCTTCGAATAATGTGCGATATCGGGACGTTAAGCCTGCCGTTTTTTCTTTGCGTACCTGTGCCGGGATTTGATTAAGACAGTGTCGTTCTCCGCGGCGTACGCGCTGATACTTACATTCCTGTCAAAGGGCGGTATGGGGGAGAATGCAGTCACCCGTGTGTTGCGGAAGCACCCGATCAACGAGATGCAGGCGTTTATGAAGGAAGGCGTCGTGGCGTTTGAGAATGTGGAGATGCTGGTGTTTGTATCGGCGGGAATGTTGTTGGTAACGACGGCTGTGGCGTATATGATGTTCCGCCGCGCGGAGTTGAAATGAAGGAGGGGTAGCTATGGGAAAGCTGTTGCGCGCGGAGTTGTATCAGCTTGTTCGCAAAAAGGTTTTTACCTGTGCATATTGGGTGTTGGTGTAATTAGCTTTTACTTTTATTTTGAGATGAGAAATGTAAAAAGCCAATTCGAGAAATTAACGATGCGATGTATGTACCAGGCGGAATAGGTATTTTAATCAAGTTATGGGGAAAAGACTGAGTGAATTCGCCAGTGTAGATGCAGCAATACAAGCATATATTCCATGGGCAATAGGAGAAATTTTAACTGAAATAAATCCAATTATGATAATGTCACTGTTTTATTCCACATATATGGTCGGTACATCATTTTCTAATAAAACAGTCGATTTGACGATTATGCAAGGATATACACGAAAAGCAAATTTTATATCTAAAGTGATAGTTTATTATGTGACATCAATGCTGATTGCAGTAATATTCTTACTGATTTTTTATCTTTTTAACATTTGGAGTTTATTGGTTAAAATTTATGTCGTTTGGCCACGTGATGATGTGTATGCTTGTTTGGATTTACCTAGGTCTAGCAATGATGGTATTCCTTTATTAATTACGTTTATAAGTAGAGACGTATTGAAAACGATTTTGCTGAATTTTTACTTTATGCATTATTAATAATACCAGCAAAAACAACACTGAGATATAGTTTGTTTTTTCTTTTTATCCTACATTTGCTGCGCGAGATCAACTGTTTGGTCAGAAGAGATATTGTTGCCGATTACGCAGTGGAGGTTTCTCTTTCTGTTATGCCGGCAATACTGATTATTGGATCGATTTTGATTTCGTATTTCCTTTTCCGTAAAGCGGAGTTGAAATGAAGGAGGGATAACTATGTGGAAGCTGTTGCGCGCGGAGTTGTATAGAACGCTCCACCGGCGGGACTTTTATTTGATGTTTCTGGTAGTGGGAATGCTTTTCTTCTTCTTTTATTCAGGGCTTGGCTGTGTGATACGATAAAAATTTATTTTTGACTGGATGGAAAACGCGCCAAGCAATCTGAAAGAGTGTGCTGCGGTATTGCAGCTACGACTAGGATTAACGATGGACGATTTTTCATCTGTAAATGATCTGGTGGGCGGTATCTACTGTATATTTTCGGCGGAGAAAATTTTACGTGAGTGCAATCCAATAGCAGTTTTTCGCTCTTTTTATCCACATTTTTAATTGGTGTTGACTTTCGGAAACGAATGATCGATGAACCGGTATACCAAGGCTATTCTCGATTACAAATTTTCCTTGCAAAGACGATTCATTATTATATTATTATATTGTTGCGATAACTGTTTCACTTTTTTGGTTGCTGCTATATTTGTGGTACATATATGGAATGCGAGGCTTTATAATCTTAACGGTGCCATATATGATAAGATGCATTGCAATATGGCTATATATTACAATCGGAACATTTAGTGCGCCGCTTTTGATTGCCTATATCTGCCGCGATATATTTAAGAGTATATTGGTCAATTTAGCATGGTTTTGTCTACGTCCATTCTCAGCTGGATTGAAATTCCTCAGATGATCAGACAGATCTATAATCCGCTATTCTTAGTAAGGAGCTGGGAAACTATTTGGGCTAGTAATATACAATATTCATTGGAGAAATGGATGCCATTATTAATATTACCGATCATAACTGCCGGATCAGTTATTTGTATTTCGTATTTCATTTTCGGAAAGCGGAGCTAAATTGAAGGAGGGGATAGTTATGGGAAAGCTGCTGCGTGCGGAGTTTTATAGAACGCTCCACCGGCGGGACTTTTATTTGATGTTTCTGCTAGTGGGAATGCTTTTCTTCTTCTTTTATTCAGGGCTTGGCTGTGTGATACGATCAAAAATTATTTTTTGACTGGATGGAAAACGCGCCAAGCAATCTGAAAAGAGTGTGCTGCGGTATTGCAGCTACGACTAGGATTGACGATGGACGATTTTTCGTCTGTAAATGATCTGGTGGAGCGGTATCTACTGTATATTTTCGGCGGGGGAAATTTTGAGTGAAATTAATCCATTCCCTTTTCTTTTCTTTATTTTTTATCTACACTCTTAATTGGCATGGATTTTTAAAAAGAGAACGATCAACGATTCTATGTATCAAAGGTTATTCTCGATTACAAATTTTTCCTTGCAAAGACGTTTTTATTATTATATTGTTGCGATAACTGTTTCACTTTTTTGGTACTCACTTATTTATGGTATATTTACGGTGCCCGCGGATTTCAAATTCTAACCGCGAAATACGTGATTCGTTGTCTTTGATGCTGACCTATGTAATTCTTGGTGTATTTAGCTATCCGTTGCTCATTACCTTTATAACCCGCGATGTTTTATGGAGTTCATTACTGAATTTACTTTGGTTTTTTTATTTTATTAGTTGTCAGCAGGATAGACATTCCCAGGATTATTAAATATATTGTAAATCCTATGTTTTTAGCGCAAAGAAAAAACGGTGCTATGGGCTCCTGAACTTTCGTTGACAGCTTCGCAATGGACGATTTTTTTGTAAATCCAGCAAATGTATTCTTTTTCACAGTTATTTTTTCGTTTTTTCTTTTCCGCCGCGTGGAGTTGAAATAGAAAGGGATAGCTACTATGTGGAATCTACCGTGCTCGTAGTTTTACTGCTCCACAACCGGGATTTATCGACCGAAAACTGCATCTAGAAGGCCGGGCTTATTTCACTCGTCCGACCTGGTGGACCTTGGTCGGTCTGAAAAAAATTAAGGTTGCTGGATTACGTTGACAGAATTCGACAGTTATATTATAATCAAAGTAACACAATTTTTTTTACGCCATGCGTATTGCGGGACTTGGGCTTTCGGACTTCACAATGATGCCTTCCCGACAGAGCAGACGTCCAGATTCAAAAAACATAATGAAAAGGATTTTAATTGGAACGGAAATACTTACTTTTGAGTGCGGACGGGGATATATCTCTTTATGAGGTTGCATAGGAATTCCATGATAACCTTAATGCACTTGTTTACCATTTTTACCGATGGAAGACCACCAATTGTTTTGACGAGGACCCTTTTTGTAACATTCTTAATCGGCAAATATGGCAACGACGCTGTTCGGTTCATCAAAGTGGTCGGCACCTGTTCGGGTGAGAAAAGCTTAAAATCTGGTAAAATGGAAGATGATATTGAAGAAGCATATCGGAATGTAAAGTGGTATCATTTTTTAAATGGCAAAGAAGTAGATTTTTGGACATATCAAATCTCTATGAATGGGGCAGCCGCTGGTTTTCAAGTGACCGCCCTCTTTGATTATTTTGGTGCGTGAGCATAGCGTAACGAAAATAGGGAGAAAATGAGAATCTATTATGCGATGTGAGGGTATTTGCTATGAGATCGATGCTTGAATTCATCAAAGCCGGTTTTAAACAGCGCATGATTTATCGCAGTTCTACGTTATGGGGACTTAGTTGCGTCCGCATTGGTGCTCTTTCTCCAGATCAAGCTGTGGCAGGTGCTGCTCTCGTCCTCCGCTATTCAGGACAGCAGGACACTTACGGATATGGTGGCGTTTCTTGTGATTAACGCGCTCCTTGCCGCGCTTACGAAATGCAACGCGGCGGAAACGCTTGCTGCTTTAATTGGCGACGGCTCGATCTCCTGTTCCCTCACTCGGCCAATATCGCTGAAAAAAACAGGTTGTATGTGAGCGGATTGGAATGAACCTGCATTTTATGCTGTTTACAGTCCTGCTGCCGGCAGTCGTTGCGATCGCCGTCTATGGCATCAGCCTGCCAAATCTCCAAAACGGACTGATGTTTGCGGTCAGCGCGGTATTGGGCGCGGTTATTATCTTCGAAATCCAGTATATTTTGGGCATGGTGGCGTTTTCTCACAACCGTCTGGTTTGCAAGCTTTTATATAACCGGTTTTATGACGCTGTTCGGCGCGACGGCCATCCCGCTCTGGTACTACCCGGAATGGCTGGCAGAACCTGTGTTACTTCCTGCCGTTTCGCTACATTACATACGAGCCGATCCTAATCTTCCTTCAGGACGCGGCGAACCCGCTGCAAACGATACTCGTCCAGCTTTTGTGGATTGGGGACTCTGCCTGCTGGAAAAACTCGTTTGGCGCAGAGCGGAACGCAAGCTTGTGGTGCAGGGTGGCTGATATGAAGAAAAACTGTTGCTTTACGGTACGTTTTTTGAAACTGCGGCTTCTTATGAACTTTCAGTTTCCCGTGTCCTACTGGCTCGGTTTTGTAGGGCAGATCATCTCCTACGGCTCGACCTTCTGCGTGATTTTCATTGCCGTATCATCGTTCGGCAGCTTAAACGGCTGGACAGCGGACGAGGTGCTGCTTCTCTACGCCTTTGAGCTGATCTCCTACGCTATCGGCGCGTTCTTTTGTTTTCATCCCTCAACGGGGCTTGCAAACAACATCCGCACGGGAGCGTTCGACGCATCTCACAAAACCCATGAACCCGTTCTTTTTCAGATTCTCAACTACGGGCAGGATATCGCCTATCTCTCGCATTTCACGCTTTCACTGGGCGTTATGATTTTTGCGCTCCTTCGCATCGGCATCGCACCGACGTTTGCGAACATTGCGGCGATCGTACTGTTTGTGCTTGGGGCGGCTGCCATACAGGGCGGATTTTTTGGTGCTCTGTTCGGTGTTTTCCTTTAAAATGGTCAACGAAAACCCGATTTTCACGATCTTTTCAGTCTAAAACTTTTTAAAGTACCCGATATCGATCTATGGCGGCGTGCTGCAGGGACTTTTTAACGTTCGTTCTGCCGCTGGGCTTCATCAATTATTATCCGGCGCAGTTCCTGCTTTCAAAAAAGCAGCGGTATTTTTAACTACCAGCTCGGTATCATCACGCCGCTGGTGGGCGCGCCATTTTTCTGCTGGCGTATGTTTTGTGGATGTGGCGGCTGAAGCATTATAACAGTTCGGGAAGCTGAGGTGACGGTATGGCGCAGATAATTGCGGAGAATTTGGTAAAGGAATATCAGGTGCCTGACCGTGCGCCAGGGTTGCGCGGCGCGGTGAAAGCACTGTTTCATCCCAAATACCGGGGGATTACCGCAATTGACCATGTGGATTTCTCCATTGAAAAGGGCGAGATCGTGGGCTATATCGGGCCAAACGGCGCGGGGAAGTCCACAACGCTGAAAATGCTCTCCGGCATCCTGTTTCCGACCTCCGGAAATATCACCGTCAATGGGCTGGTGCCGTATCGGGATAGAAACGGAATGCACGGCAGATCGGCGTAGTGTTCGGCAACCGCTCGCAGCTATATTGGGACTTGCCTGTGATCGACAGCTACCAGCTCAACCGCCGCCTTTATGACATTCCGGACGTGACGTACCGGGAGAATCTTGCGTATTTTACGGAAATCTTCGACTTGGGCGGGATCATCAACCAGCCCGTGCGTCTTTTAAGCTTAGGACAGAAGATGCGCGCGACGATTGCGGGCGCAATGCTGCATTCGCCGGACATTTTGTTTCTGGACGAGCCGACAATCGGGCTTGACGTTACGTCAAAGCTGAAAATCCGGGATTTTATTCGCCAGATCAATCAAAAAGAGCGAAACCACCGTGATCCTGACCTCGCACGACATGGGCGACATCGAGAGCCTGTGCGAGCGTATCATTCTGATAGACGAGGGCCGGAAGAAGTACGACGGGCCGATACTCGATTTTGAAAATACGTTCGGCGGCAATTACAGCATATCTTTTAAGGCGGCGGACGGTGTGTCGGAAACGTTGCCGTACGGCCTGACGCTGCGCGAGGATAACGCGCCTTACTATATTGCGACGGGAAATGAAAAGCAGGTGCGGCTCAGCGACGCGATATCAGCGGTCAACCGGCTGGGAATAGAGGAACTGGAGATCAAAAACCAGACGCTTGAAGAAATCGTCAATGCCTATTTTGGATGACAAAAACAGGCAGTCCTTGCCGTCTCTGGTATGGGCCTGCTTTTTGCCTGGAATGAAATCGCCGCGGCGCGGCAAAAACTAGAAAAAGCGGCAAGATAGACTCTGAAAGGACCGTCTCTCTGTGTACGGGTGCGAAAAGGTGATTAAGTACTGAAAATTGTATAATACTGCGGTTTATGAGGAATTTTACTTCGATCCGTAATGTCCTTGGTCAGAGAACTGGTTTTAGTTTTACGATTCCAGCGCCGGACGCTTGGTGAAGGGATATAAATTGGGTAAAATTCTCCGTTTATACTGTTGCCCTCAAGCTATTTAATTTTTTGGCACGCAAGCACATCCTCGTCACGTCGATGCTGGCCGTCGCCATGCAGAAGCTGGGGTACAAAACAGCCATTCTCGATGCAGATGTCACCGGCCCGTCCATCCCCAGAGCCTTTGGCCTGCACGAGCAGATCGTGGGCAGTGACGACGGTATGCTCCCCGCTGAGACGCCCGAGGGCATTAAGGTCATGTCCATCAATCTGCTTCTTCCGAACGAGACGGATCCCGTCATCTGGCGCGGCCCGGTCATCGGCGGCGCAGTCAAGCAGTTCTGGACGGATGTCTGCTGGGGCGATGTGGATTATATGTTCGTCGATCTGCACTCTGAAAGGGTCTGACGGTGCGGGATATACGGAATGCTTACCGCTCGTCCTGCCGCTCAAGAGTGGCCCGTCAGCGTTTATTGTTTTCTTTCGGCTAATCGGTGTCTTACAATTTACCCCGCGCGTGGCTTTCGCGGTTTTATCCGTCCCGGCACAGCCGCTGGTCCCGCGCGCGAATGCTTCCCAACAGAAACAGCCCCGGACATTTAGTCCGGGGCTGCTTTACGTATATTTAGTCGTTTAACGCGCGGTTTAACGCTTCCGCGTTTTGAGCCATGACGTCAAGATAGCTGAGTTGTCCAAACTCCTGATTGCTTACGTTGTGGAAAGAGTGGAACTGCGCAATTGAAGCGCCCGTCGCTTCGCTGATCGTCTGCGGCAAGGCGGACTGGGAGTAGGGGACGGTAAAGACGCAGGGAATCTCTTCCTCCTGCACCTTATCAATCAGGAAAGCGACCGTCGCGGCGCTGGGCTCCGTCTGCGAGGAACAGCCGGGGAACGCGGCGTAGTAGGTAAGGCCGTATTCCTCCGTAAAGTACCGCGCCGGGAAGCGATCCGCGAATACGATGGTTGTGCGCCTGGCGTTTGCCACGATATCCCGGAGCTGTGCGTCCAGCTCTTCCAGTTCGGAAACGAATTTGCCGGTGTTTTCGGTGTAAGACAGCCTCGTTTGGGGGTCTGCTTCCATCAACGTATCTCGTATCGACTCGGCAATGCGCATCACGTTGACGGGGGAGAGCCAGACGTGCTCGTCGTATTCCTCATCCTCGTGTGCGTGCGATTCCTCTCCAACGTCCATGCCCTCCACGGACTCTTCCTCCAAAAGCCTCACGCAGTCCACCATGCGGATGATACGCATATCGTCGTTCTCGACACTTTCTAACAGCTCGTCCACCCAAGCGTCGCTTTCACCGCCGTTATAGATAAAAAACATCGCAGTTTTGGAGATCGATGATATTCTGCGGCGTGGGCTCGTATTCGTGCGGATCGATGCCGGGGCGTGTCAACATCTGCAAATTTTCGGTACTTCCCGTGACCTGGCGCGCGAAGTCGTAAGCGGGGTAGGCGGATGTGACGATACGAATGCCGCCGTCGTGCGCTTCTCTATTTTGCGGCGCGCAGCCTGTCAGCAGCAGGGACAGCAGGAGCAGAACCGGAATCAAAAATTTGCGCATGGGAAAACCTCTTTTCAAAATGGGAATCATTTTTGATTTATTATACTGTTTGAAGCGCGCTATGTCAAGTATAACCAAAAAAAGCGCCGCACGATTTGTACGGCGCCGTAATACGGTGCTTATTTACATCCATTTCGGATAAAATCCAGATAGGTATTGAGCGTTTCCCAGTCAAGGCGGTCAGGATACATGCAGGGCGACTCCAATGTCGCCGTATTGTCGTAATGGACGCGTTTTAAGTGCGCAAAAAAGGCGGGGTAGTCCACGTCGCCCTGCCCCGGCGCGAGGATGGGATTGAGCGCGCTCCACTCGCGTTTCCCGCCGTGGAAGTCGCTGATGTGCAGATGACGAACCGCGCCGTGCCAGAGCGCGTCCGCTGCGCATTCCGCCTCCAGCTCCCGGTGGAACTGCGCCGGGCGTGTATTCAACGTGAACCCCATTGCGGGCTCGCGCCGCAGAAGTTCGAGGAAGTGGTCGAGCGGCGAGCCGTAGACACAGCAGCAGTTTCGCTGAGCATGTCGAGACCGTAGGACTGCGCGGTTTCCCACAGGCGCAGCACGCGGTCATAGAGACGCTCAAGGTATTTATCGGAGTCCGGCACGCCCCAAATATGCGTAACGACCTTTTTCGCGTCGAGCGCACAGGCCGTCTCCTGGTTAATCTTCCATTTATTGAGGCACGCGCCGAAATCCCGCTCTTGCGCAGAGCTGACCGCGTCGCCGATGCTCTTGTCCGCGTGGAGGACGGGGAAACGCAGGCCGCTTGCCCGCAGCGCCGCAATGACATCCTGCAATGTTTCGTACCACATGGGGAAGAGCATGAACTCAAACCCGTCGCATTGGATATGATGGCCGTGTTCCGTCAACAGACGGAGATTCCCGCCGTTGACGCGGCCCAAAAAGCCCCTGTGGAGCAATAGATTTCCATTTTGACACCTCGTTCTGTTAACGCTGGAAAAGGTTCGTTTTTTCACAAAATATCCCCGGCAGACTGCCATGCAGCCGCCAGAAGCTCCTTTTTTCAGGACCGAAACCGGCCGCGGGCGGAGTCCGGGAGGGAAGCATTTCCTATCAAACGTAAAGTATTTTATTATACGCCGAAAAAAGAGGAATGCAAGCGCGGAAACCGTGCGTTTCAACGCTTGACAAACAAATGTTCGCGAAGTATAATATACGGGATACGGTAAAAGGAGGGTGGCGTATGCCGAAATTTGAGGTTGTGAGTAAAGTATAGCCCTGCGGGCGACCAGCCGAAGGCGATAGAAGCGCTGGCGGCCGGCTTGGAGATGGGCCTTGACGAACAGACGCTGCTCGGCGTCACCGGTTCAGGAAAACCTATACGATTGCGAAGGTGATTGAACGCGTCCAGCGTCCGACGCTGGTGCTGGCGCACAACAAAACCCTCGCGGCGCAGCTTTGTTCGGAGTTCCGCGAGTTTTTTCCCGAATAATGCTGTGGAGTACTTTGTCTCCTACTATGACTATTACCAGCCGGAGGCGTACATCCCCTCGACTGATACCTATATTGAAAAGGATTCCTCGATCAACGACGAGATCGACCGTCTGCGTCACTGGCGACCAGCGCGCTCTTTGAGCGGCGAGACGTCATCATTATCGCGTCGGTGTCCTGCATCTTACGGCCCTCGGCGACCCGCAGGAATATACGACGCTGGGCATTTCCTGCGTCCGGGCATGGCGTATGGACGGGACAACCTGTTAAAACGGCTGACCGCGATCCAGTATGAACGCAACGACATGAATTTTGTGCGTAATACGTTCCGCGTGCGGGGCGATACGGTGGAAATCTTCCCGTCCTATGCCACACAGACGGCGCTTCGCGTGGAATTTTTCGGCGACGAGATCGACCGCATCAGCGAGATTCATTCCCTGACGGGCCAAGTGGAGCGCCGGCTGAACCACGCGATCCTGTTTCCTGCCTCGCACTATGTGTCGTCGCCGGAGAAGCTGGGGGGCGCGATTGAGGAAATTCAAAAGGAGCTGGAGGCGCGCGAGCGCTGGTTCCGTGAAAACGATAAGCTCATTGAAGCGCAGCGCATCCATGAGCGCACGATGTACGATTGCGAGATGCTCAGCGAAATCGGCTTCTGCACCGGCATCGAAAACTACTCCCGCGTGATCTCCGGACGCGAGCCCGGCAGCGCGCCGTATACGCTCCTTGATTATTTCCCGAGGGACTTTCTGCTCGTCGTGGACGAATCGCACGTCACGCTGCCGCAGGTGCGCGGGATGTACGCCGGCGACCATGCCCGCAAGCAGTCCCTGATTGACTATGGCTTCCGCCTGCCCAGCGCGTTTGACAACCGCCCGGGCATGAGCCCGGCCATTTCCATCGACCAGAAGACCACCAGCAAAAATCCGCGCTCGACCGTCGGCACGGTCACGGAGATCTACGACTATCTGCGTCTGCTCTGGGCGCGCGTCGGCGTGCCGCACTGCCCAAAGTGCGGCAAGGAGATCCGCCGCCAGACGGTCGACCAGATCGTCGATCAGATCGCGGCGCTGCCGCAGGCGACGCGCGTGCAGATCTTGGCGCCGGTCGTTCGCGCCAGAAAGGGCGAACACCAGAAGGTGTTCGACGATGCCCGCCGCGGCGGGTATGTCCGCGTGCGCGTGGACGGCAGCATCTACGACCTTACGGAGACGATCACGCTCGATAAAAACCGCAAGCACAATATCGAGATCGTGGTCGACCGCGTTGTCATCCGCCCCGACCAGAACCGCCGCCTGACCGACGCCGTGGAGATCGCGTCCGCGCTCTCCGGTGGTCTCGTGCTGGCAGACATCCCGGAGGAAAAGCGCGAGATCCTCTTCTCGCAGAACTACGCCTGCGACGACTGCGGCATCTCGATCGAGGAGCTCACGCCGCGGATGTTCTCGTTCAACAGCCCCTACGGCGCCTGCCCGACCTGCGGCGGCCTTGGCACGCGGCTGCGCATCGACCCGGCGCTCATCATTCCGGACCCGTCGAAGTCCATCCTCGACGGCGGCATCACCGCGAGCGG